>Ga0209979_1000594_pt1 | contig 47053 bp, 48 predicted proteins | sample AnhtaG_FD_183114 | JGI IMG/M metagenome (GOLD analysis project Ga0209979, IMG submission 183114) | Deep subsurface microbial communities from Anholt, Denmark to uncover new lineages of life (NeLLi) - Anholt_01485 metaG (SPAdes) (version 2) | ecosystem: Environmental > Aquatic > Marine > Oceanic... | reverse complement strand
GGAGCAACTTGGTACTCTTCGCGACCAGGTCAACCCTCGACAGCTCCGGCAAGAGATCTACCAACTCATCGATCATCACATCTTCCTCTTGCCTGGTGCCGTCCCAGGGAAGACGGAGGACGTCTACAAAACGCTGTCTACACCTACTGAGAGCCAGGAAGGAGAGGGCATCCCGGTAACATTATCATTTGAAAGAATAGCTTCCCTTCGGTAACATTCTTATTTGACTGGACACGCCATGCCACGTCGTTGCGCCAAGAGTGGGCTTTGCCCGCCAAGCTTTTACAATTCGGCGCACCTGCCGTCCGAGGCGCTTGTGCTCATCGGCGACTGTCCGACAAGGGGTAGTGCCGTTCGCCGGCAGAGTCCGTGGACAGGCGATGGCCGAGGCCCGACGCGCGGAGGTGTCGACCGAAGAGCTGGAGAGAGGGTTGGCTGGTGAAGTGTATGAGGTGGGTTGGGCACCCACAGTCGGACGAGCCGAACCGCAGCGCCGGTGTGTGCGCGCCGGGCATCTTCAGCAACACCTGTGCCCAGAGGCATTCCAATCTCCGCGGCGACACTGTGCTCCAGACTTCAACCACGTTGGAAATAGACAGGAGGTAGTCAATGTGCCAGTGCTGTGGCTTTTCACGCCGCAGATGCCGTTGGAGGCGGGCCCGCAACCCCCCGGGACCCCTGGCGCTGCCGACGTAGAGGTAGTAGCCGACGGGCAAGCCAAAGGTGCCCAGGCGGCCAATGCTAATATTCGCTTCGCCGCTCAGATGCAGGATCAGTACGTACGTGCCTGGTGGCTCCACGCTTACCATCGGCCTCGCAAGTCCTGTCACAAGTCACACGCTGGATGGTATTATATCATAGAAGAGCATGTGGAAAGACGCTCCCAAAGGCCGGGTTTGACTACAGGTGTCGTCACACTACACAGCAGTGGAGTCCCGCAGGGACTGGCTCGGGCCATCACGCCCCAGGGGGCCTGATTGCGGCGACGAGCAGCGGTGCAAGTGCTGGAGCATGGCGCGTTGGGCCTTTTCGATATCCTCCACAGAGGCGGATTGACAACTGCTGCCAACTACCCTAGAATTGCTGGGAAGGTGTCATTGCTAGGACGCGGAGGATGCTGACAGTGAAGAAGTACAACACAGAGCAGTTGAGGAATATCGTTCTCTTGTCTCACGGCGGTGCAGGGAAAACGTCTTTGTCAGAGGCTATGCTCTACAACGGCGGAGCCATTAGCCGCCTGGGCAGAGTTGACGACGGGACGACCACTTCGGACTACGACCCTGAGGAGATCAGGCGGAAGATATCGGTCAACACCTCCGTGCTGCCGTGTGAGTGGGTGGGGCACAAGATGAATGTGCTGGACACTCCCGGCTATGCAGATTTCATCGGGGAGGTCAAGGGAGCTGTCAGAGCGGCCGACGCGGCGGTGGTCCTGTTGGATGCTGTGTCCGGCGTGGAAGTGGGCACCGAACTCGTGTGGGGCTATGCTGACGAGGTGGACCTACCCCGCATCGTGTTCGTCAACAAGATGGACAGAGATAACGCCGATTTCTACCGGGCTTTGAAGCAGGCCCAGGAGAGCCTGGAGGGTAACATCATCCCCTTCCAGTTGCCCATCGGGGCTCAGGACACATTCGAGGGTGTCGTTGACGTGGTGAGCATGAGGGCCTATCGGGGTGAGAGTGCGGAGGAGGGAGACGTCCCCGATGATCTGCGCGGAGACGTTGAAGCTTATCGTTTGCAGTTGGTCGAGGCTGCGGCAGAAACAGACGATGCTCTGCTTGAGAAGTACTTCGAGGAGGAGGCCCTGACAGAGGAGGAGATTCGGGAGGCATTGGCCACCGCTGTGAGGAGCCGAGCTGTGATACCCGTCTTCTGTGGCTCGGCGCTCAAGAACGTCGCAGTCAGGCCGCTCATGGACGCAATCCTTCAGTACCTGCCTTCACCGCTTGACGCGGTGAGGGCGAGGGCCACAAATGTGGCGACAGGCGAAGAGGAGATTCTAGAGCCTGTTGCTCAGGCTTCAATGGCCACCCTGGTGTTCAAGACCCTGGCCGATCCCTACGTGGGTAAGCTGACCTACTTCCGTGTCTTCTCTGGTGCCATGGAGTCTGACTCCCGCGTCTTCAACTCCACCAAGGCGGAAGAAGAGCGCGTGGGTCAGCTTTTCTCGCTGCGGGGAAAGGACCAGGAGCCGGTGGACGAGGTCCCGGCGGGCGACATCGGGGCCGTTGCCAAGTTGCAGGAGACTTCGACGGGAGATACGCTGTGCGACAAGGACCATCCTGTGACCCTGGCGCCCGTCAGCTTTCCCCACCCCATCTTCTCCGCTGCCATAGCGCCGAAGACTAAGGCTGATCTGGATAAGATGGGTACGGCGCTGGCCCGCTTGACTGAAGAGGACCCGACCTTACTCGTGGAGCGCGAGGCCAGCACCAGGGAGACCGTGCTCTCCGGAATGGGGGAATCCCATATAGACATCGCTGCCCGCCGTCTGCACTCCAAGTTCGGAGTGGAGATAGAGACTTCGGTGCCCAAGGTGCCCTACAGCGAGACGATCACCGAAGTGGCTACGGCCCGGTATCGGCACAAGAAGCAGACCGGCGGGGCCGGTCAATTCGCGGAGGTCTGGCTTCGTGTCGAGCCTTTGGCACGAGGGGCCGGTTTCGAGTATGAGAGCGAGGTGCGAGAGGGCCACATTTCGAAGAGCTTCATCCCTTCCATTGAGAAGGGCATCAAGCAGGTGCTAGACCAGGGGGTGATCGCGGGCTATCCGGTGGTGGATGTGAAAGGGGTGGTCTATGATGGTAAGGAGCACCCCGTTGATTCCAAGGACATCGCTTTCCAGATAGCTGGACGAGAGGCGTTCAAGGAGGCCGTGCGGAATGCGGCGCCTGCGCTCTTGGAACCCATCATGCTCTTCACTATCACCCTTCCAGAGTCCAACATGGGCGACATACTTGGAGACCTCAATACCAAGAGAGCCAGAGTGGTGGGAACAGAACAGAAGGGCGACAAGACCATCATCACGGCCCAGGCGCCGCTGGCTGAGATGCAGAACTACGCCACGGACATGCGGTCCATGACTCAAGGGCGCGGGGTTTTCTCCGCCGAGTTTCTACGCTATGAGGAGGTTCCCAGGCATCTGGCCGAGCAGTTGATGGCTGCAGCTCAAGTGGAGAATGAGAAGGAGTAGCTGACGGGCATCATTGTCCAGGTCGGCAACCGTGGTTCGTGGCCTGGACCACAGGCGATGGGTTACTGGGGGCGGGTTAGCATACTGAGAGGGATCTGGACGAGACGTTGGAGGATGCGCTCCTTCGCTCCCGGTGGGTCGACGCAGGCCAAACTCAGATCATAGAAGTGCAGGGCTTCAAACCACCTTGCTTGCCCCAGGCGGATGCGGCTAATCACGCGTAGAGTGGCTGACTCCTTAGAGCGTTCTCCGGCTTCACCAAAGAGGTCGGCCGCAGATCTCAAGTGATCCACGGCGTTCTCCTTATCGCCTTGATGCCTGTACATGGTTCCGAGGTTTCCGACGGTCTGGGCTTGACCGTCCCTGTCCCCCAACGACTCGAATATCGCCTGCGCCCGATTGAACGACTCGGTGGCCTCGTCCCAGCGCGCTTCCTGTGTGTGAATGGCTCCCAGGTTGTTGAGCATCTCCGCCTGGCCTTTCGAGTCGTCCAGCTTCACATAAAGACCGTGAGCCTCATCGAAGAGTGCGGCCGCCTCATCGTAGTCTCCAAAGCGGAAGAGCCTTATCCCTTCGTCCTTTAGGTGTTCTGCCTTCGCTGCTTTGCCTTCCTCCATCATGGGATCCCCTCCCCAAGCTCTACCTACCCACTTCTGAAACGCCTTGCAGGGTGGTGCATTGATTGCGCGCTAGGTTGATGTGCTGCTCTCTCGAGACTGATCTTGCAGAGAACTGAGGGGCACCTGCAACACGATCTTCGTCCCGTGATCTGGCCTTGACTCCACGGTGAGCCGTGCATCGATCATCCCCGCTCGCTCCTGCATGTTGACCAATCCCAGGTGGGTGTCCTGCTTCGCGCTGGCCTGAGTTGCTTCCAGGTCAAAGCCCTGTCCGTCGTCTTCCACCACGATGCGTAGATGCGTTTCATCTGTGGTGACGTTCAGCCATACGTTCTCGGGCTTGGCGTGCTTTCTGGCGTTGGTCACTGCTTCCTGGACGATCATGAACGCGGTTATCTCGACGCCGTTGGCAAGCCTTCCGTCGAAGCCCCCGTCGTGGAAATGGAAACTTGGCGATTCCTCCGCCTGCAACTGCTCAACGAAGGCCTCCAGGGCTCGGATCAGCCCTCGTGTTTCTAGAACGATGGGACGCAGCTGAAAGAGAAGGGTGCGGGCTTCCCGGGATGCCTGGACAACTGTCTCTTGGAGGCGATCAAGCTCTTCAATGGCAGACAGAGGCTCATGTTCAAGTAGGCGTTTGATGTAGTCTATGTTCATGGAAATGGAGGAAAGGGTCTGCAAGGTGCCATCGTGGAGGTCACGAGCCAGTTCGCGACGGGCCTTTTCCTCAACTCGGATTATCTTGTCTCTCTCCTCACGCAGACTGCGATAGAGACGGGCGTTCTCGATGGCGATGGCAGCCTGGGCAGCCAGCGTGCTCAGCAACCGGAGATCGTCCTGGGTGAAGCCTTCCCTGGACATCTTATTGAGGACCTCTAGTACGCCGATTGTTCGATCCTTGATCTGTAGAGGCACGCAGATGACGGACTCGGTCAGGAAGCCGGTCCGAGCATCGGCCTCTCGGCTGAACCGTCTGTCTTGTGTGGTATCGTTCACTATCGCCGGTTGGCCATGGCTGGCGACCCATCCAGCTATTCCACGATCCATAGCCATACGGTAGCTACGCAACAGCTCCCTTTTCTCGCCGTGAGGGATGTCGAATACTAGCTCACTGGTTTCCTCGTCTATCAGCATCAGGGTAGAAGCGGAGGCGTCAAGTATCTCAGTCGCCAGCTCCATGGTGCTGTCTAATACCTCTCTGAGGTCGAGGGTTGATGTCAATGCCTGGCCAGTCTCGTGCAGGAAGCTCAACTGGTTCAGCCCATGCTGAGTAGTAGTCAACTGCTGAATCATCCCTGCGAGATTCCCAACACCCCTCGCGCACCATGTCAATACCTGTCGCTGCGACAAGGACAGCACGTGACCTGGAGGAAAGATGAGTGTGAGAGACCCCGTCACTCTCCCACGGTGGAGCAAAGGGATGCTCGTCAGTAGATGCTGAGTACTCTGCACGATGTGCGTGGAAACGGGGAGGTTCTCGGTGTCACCGATCTCCCATGAAGACATGCGCAGTCTGTCCAGAAGGGCATCTTCCCAGCGAGAGATCTGCTCGTCAACCTCTGAGGGCACCTCACCCGTGCGTACACGCCGGGGCGGGTCGCCAGCCAATAGCAGGGACCCGCCTTGACACTTCGTGGATTGGATCGCCCCGTCAAGAGCGGCGTTTAGGAACTCACCGACGTCAGAGTGGCGTGTCAACTTGGAGACAATCTCAAGAAGAGGGAGGGTCTGTTCAGTCTCACCAGCAGTGCCAGACGCACTCATTGCATTTCCCTACTAGGTCATTCCTCGGCGCCTGCGGAGAGCACGGCCTCGCCGAGACGCTTCAAGGAGTCGTGCGGCAGCTCGTACAGCCTCAGGGCTGTGTCCAGGTAGGGGAGAGCTTCAGGGTTGCGAATGAAGTCTTGAACCCGAAGAGGTAGACGCTCCCATGCGTTGTCAGCGGACAGCAACTCGCCGCCGCGTGTGGAGATCGCGACTCGGCTGGTGCTCAGCTCTTTGTCCAAGAGTTCGGACAGTGGGAGGTCCAAGTAGGAAGACATCAGCTCCAACTGAGCAAAGGGTACGGGTTTCCTGCCGTGCTCGTACTTGGACATGGTGTCAGTGGACACACCCAGGAGCCTTGCACACTGACTTTGGGTCTTGCCCGCTTCCATTCGCGCCTGGCGCAGCAGGATCCCGATGACCTTCTGGCGCAAGGGAATAAGCTTTTGGGGGAGGGGCTTGGCGGCCTCTTCCTCAAATACGACCAATTCTTCCTGCCACAGATGATTGACCGGTAGGTCGAACAGAGCGGCGAGCAACTCCAATTCGGGTAAGGATATGCCTCGACGGCCATATTCATACCGGGAGACCATGTGCGGCGTACAACCGAGCTGGTCGGCGCACTCCTTCAAAGTTCGGTGGGCTTTGAGCCGAGCAGCTCGCAGTAGCACGCCGATCATCTTCGTACGGACATCAAGGGCCTTTGTGTCTTTGACCATTGGGCCTCCTTGATATTGCGATCTCATCTATGATTATATCACAACACGCGTTCGTGGACAACGTGGAGGTTGACATGCCAATTGAACTATGCGATAATGCCGAGAGTGTGGCTGACGTGCATCGTGGTACCCTATTACACTTCATGACAGTCCGAGCTGTGCTCGGGTGGTCATGGTCTTCGCTCACAGCGGTCTTACGCGGACCCAGTGGCAAGCGGAAGCTGCTGTCTCTACTCTCGGGTGGTGCGCTTCGGGGAGATCCGAGAGGGCCCTGTCCAGGGTGCTGGGAATGCAGCTTCGCGTCTTGTGCAGTTCGCTCTGTGAGGGTGGAGGTCCACGGTTCTTCCATTCAACGGGGCTGGGTTGCTGATGCGATTGCCTTGGTGACGAGGCTTTCTTGCGCTCAGAGTCGGCCGGGCGGGCCCCACCTCGTCGCGCACGCGGGCCGACCCAAGCCCGGTTTGGGTTCTCATGGACCTGTTCACCTCTCTCTTGTGCCACGGGATTTCCTTACTGGGTCTGTGCTCATCCACGGGAAGGTCGTTGCAAGATGATTGCCGTAGACATGCATGTGCATACTGTCTATTCCAAGGACGGACTTCTGTCTCCACAGGACATAGTGCTGAAGTGTGAGGAAAAGGGGTTGGGAGCGTTGGCCATCACCGATCACAACGCCATCGCCGGAGCCTTGGCAGTGCGAGACATAGCCTCGTTTCCCGTTATCATTGGGCAAGAGGTGTCCACGCCGGAAGGGGAGGTAATGGGACTGTTCCTGGAGCGTGAGGTGCCCCAAGGCCTATCTCCTCTCCAGACTATTGACATCATCAGGGAGCAAGGAGGACTGGCCGGGGTGCCTCATCCTTTCGACCGTTTGCGAGGGCAGTCGGTCGGCGAGTACGTGCTGAAGGAAATAGGAGACCAGCTTGACTTCGTAGAGGGATTCAATGCCCGAGTCACTCTCCCGGGTGACAACCGTCGCGCCCGAGAGTTCGCCCGATCCCGAGGGCTGCCATGTACGGCGGGCAGCGATGCCCACAGCGGCTACGAGCTGGGACGGGCCTATGTGGAGATGCCCCCATTTGATAGCAAGGAGGAGTTTCTGAAGAGCCTCGCCAGCGGGCGAATCGTTGGTAGGGTGAGCCCCTTCTGGGTTCACTTCTTCAGCACGTACGCCAAGATTCGTCGCAAACTGGTGAAGGGCTAGGAAGTGGAGTTGCTGCTCGTCATTCTCTTTGTGGGAGCCACCATCCTCGCGACGGTGGCCCCTGCCGTCGTCTACAGCTTGGTCATTCTGGTCGTACTCTTGCTGGCTTGGGATCGGGAAAAGGCTAGGATAGTGCGCGAGCTCCGCGATGAGATGGCCGTGGCACAGATCCGCACGGACTATGAGATCGCGGCTTCATACTGGCAACGCATTGCTGTGCAATAGAGAGCCTTCACGATCCACGGCCTTGGGCATGCTCGTCGGCTGAGGAGACTGTACCAGTCTGTGACCGAGTTGGCCTTCAAGAAACTCCGCCTGCGAGGAGTGGGTGACAGAAGGAAGGGCGAGCAGCAGATCACTCGTTTGCGTGCGGAGATCATGGATCCTAGAGCTGAGATATCTCACTAGTCTACCGAAAGGGGTCATGAGACATGAAGGCACAAGGGCAGCGATGTCCAGGCTGCGGTGTAGATGATCCTCGGGCTGCCAATTTCTGCTTCAATTGTGGGTTGCCCCTGGGCAGGCGGGAGCCCCAGGTTGGACGGCGCCGGGTGGTGATCACTGGAGTGGGAGCCATCACTCCTCTGGGGCTGACGGCAGAGGCTACCTGGCGAGGACTGCTAGAGGGACGGTCCGGCGTCAGGTTGCTCACTGAGATCAACGTCGAGGAGTACCCGACGAAGATAGCCGGCTTGGCCAGAGGGTTTGCACCGGAGCGGTACATGGACCGCAAGGAGGCGCGTCGAATGGGCCGCTACAGCCAGTTGGCTGTGGCGGCGGCAGGGATGGCGTTGCAAGATGCAGGTCTGTCGCCCGGGAACATCAGCGGTGAGCAAGTCGGGGTCATTCTGGGCACAAGCGGTGGCGGTGCGGTCGAGGGGACCGAGAAGGCATGCAGGATTCTGCTGGCCAAGGGGGGGATGCGCATCTCGCCGTTTTTCGCGGTCATTGTGAGTCTGAATGTGGCTGCTCACCACATCGCTCGTCTGCATGGTCTCGAAGGCTATAATTCCACCGTGGTGACTGCCTGCGCCTCAGGAACTCAAGCGATCGGGGAGGCCACAGAAGTGATTCGTCGTGGGGCAGCCCAGATCATGGTTGCCGGTGGAACAGAATCGGGCATCTGCGAGTTGAGCATAGCCGCCTTTGCGGTGCCTCGCGGTTACTCTCGGCGCAACGATGAGCCGGAGAGAGCTTCTCGCCCCTTTGATGCAGACCGTGACGGATTTGTGCCTGCTGAGGGGGCTGGTATCCTCATCCTCGAGGAGCTGGGGCACGCGTTGCAGCGAAACGCCCACATCCATGCTGAGGTGCTGGGCTACGCCGGGACCGCGGACACTTACCACCTGATCGCACCAGACCCCGAAGGGAACGCTGCCGCTCGGGCTATGGTGTTGGCCGCAGAGGACGCTCAGGTGTCGCTGGACGATGTAGACTACATCAATGCGCACGCCACGTCGACTGTCCTGGGAGATGTGGCTGAGACCGTAGCCATCAAGAAGGCCTTCGGAGAGCTAGCCTATTGCACACCGATAAGTTCCACCAAGTCCATGACGGGACACTTGATAGGCGCTGCAGGCGGTGTGGAGGCCGTCGTCTGCGTGCTCACCATCCGGGATAGGATAATACACCCGACCATCAATCTCGATAACGCGGATCCGGAGTGTGACCTAGACTATGTGCCTCACGTGGCTCGGGAAGCCCAGGTGGATATCGCGCTGTCCAATTCCTTTGGCCTTGGTGGGCAGAATGCCTGCTTGATACTTGGCAGGTACCAGAACTGAGCGTGAGTATCCTCGGTCCGAAGCCGCCGAATCCGTGACCTTGACACCATCGCCCATATGTGGGATAATAGAAAGGAATCGCACAGGCTATGATGGAAACGAGTAGGCGGCCAGCCGCCGTGCAGAGAGTCCGGGCCAGGTGAGAGCCGGATACGAAGGCCCCGTCGAAAATCCTTCTGGAGCCGCCAACCGAAATGCCTGTCTTAGGATGGGCAGAGTAGATTTGGCCGGGAACGCCGCCCGTTATCAATGGTGAGGGTATGAACACGTACCCATGATGAGTGAGCGGGAAACCGCTAGGTAGGGTGGTACCGCGGGAGTGTCATTATCTGAGGAGAGCTCTCGTCCCTATGGGACGGGAGCTTTTGACGTTGAAGGGGGATTGGTATCTGTTCGCAGGGCGAAGCCGGATGACCTGGGCGAACTCGTGAGGCTCCACAGACAGGCGAGCGAGTTCCTGGGCCGTTGGGATCCTCGGCTTGCCCTGAGTTCAGGGACCCTGGAGAGGTTCAAGAAGAGAGTGCGGCTGATGTTGGGCAGCGCATCGTATCCGGTCTTCGTGGCCCAGAGGCGCGATGATGAGGCGCTTCTGGGGTGCGTCATCGGCAAAGTGGTGGACAACAAGCCTTTTGCCGTACCTGGGTTTGGCTACATAGGTTGCCTCTACGTTGATGATGGATGGCGTGGCCAGGAGGTGGGATGCAGACTCCTTGGCGAAGCCCAGGATTGGTTCAAGAGTCAAGGGCTTGATGTCAGCCAGTCTGATGTGGCCAGCCGTAGTCCGATTGCACGGCGCTTCTGGGAGAGAATGGGGTTTTCGCGTTTTCTGGATCATCTGTACTACAGCGATGACCACGCAGTGGCGAAGGTGGGAGACCGTGGCGTGGTGATCCGTGCGGCAACCATTGGCGACGCCGCGGCCGTGCTTTCGCTGTGGATGGAAATGATGGACTACCACGCTCGGCTTGATAGCCGTCTAAGAGTGTCACCGGACGGCAGCAGACACGTAGCCAAGGCGATAGAGCACTGGCTGCTGGACGACACCGCTCAGTTGCTGGTGGCCCAGGCGAGAGATGATGTGGTCGGCTTCACGTTAGGAGGGATCGTGGATGTGGGGCTGGGCCTCAAGCCGGCCAAGTACGGCCACATTGCCCACATGTGCGTCACCTCGGAATGGCGGAGACGCGGTGTGGGCCGTCAACTGTTCACCGCTCTACGGAGATGGCTTCAAGGGGAAGGACTTGGTTCTGTGCACATCTACGTGTCGCATTTCAACCCTGCATCACAGCGGTTTTGGCGAAGCTTGGGCTTCCAGGACTATGTAGACCGGCTGTGGTGCGACCTGCGTTGATAGGAGGTTCCTGTGACTGAACTGCTTTGTCTCACCGACAGCTATCTGCGAGAATTCGACGCCACAGTCATGGCCGTGACGGATGATGGTGTGGTACTGGACAGGACGGCATTCTATGTCCAGGGAGGAGGTCAGCCCAGCGACGCGGGCCTGCTGCGTGACGAGGAGGGCATGGAATACCCGGTGCGAAAGGTCCAGCGAGTGAAGGGGGAGGTCATCCACAAGCTAGAGGGCAGACCCGTGATTGTGGGGAGCAAGGTTCGGGGCATCATCGATTGGGATCACCGGTACGCGTTGATGCGCACCCATACCGCTCTGCACATCCTGTGCGGAGCGATCTGGCGTGACTATGGTGCCTCGGTGACCGGTGGCAACATGCAACCGTTGAAGGCTCGTATGGATTTTGAGCTTGAGAGTATGACTGCGGAGTTCTCAGCCGAAGTGGAGGCGAAGATCAACAAGGAGGTGGCCGCGGCTCGTCCGGTGCGAACGAGGATACTGCCTAGGGAAGAGGCTTTTCAGATCCCAGATCTTATCCGCACCAAGGTCAACCTGCTGCCCGAGAGCATACAGGAGGTGCGTGTGGTGGAGATAGAGGGGCTGGATTTGCAGGCCGATGGCGGCACACATGTGGCCAATACTAGCGAGGTTGGTCGCATCAGGGTGACTGGTCACGAGAGTAAGGGGCGCATCAACAAACGACTGCGTATCGAGCTAGACGAGTAATTGGAGGTGTGGCTGTATGTTTAGAGAAGTGCCAAGCAAGGTGGATTTCCCAGCGCTGGAGCGCCGGATTCTAGAATGGTGGGACGAGTCGGATGCTTTCCACAAGCTGGTGGAGAAGAACCGGGGCAAAGAGCGCTGGTCATTCATAGATGGACCCATCACGGCCAACAACCCCATGGGCGTTCATCATGCCTGGGGTCGCACCTACAAAGATCTGTTCCATCGTTTCAAGGCGATGCAGGGACATGAGATACGCTACCAGAACGGCTTTGATGGACAGGGGCTCTGGATCGAGGTCGAGGTGGAAAAGGAGCTGGGATTCACCTCCAAGCGTGACATCGAGGACTACGGCATCGCGCGTTTCGTCGAGAAGTGCAAGGAGCGGGTGCGGAAGTTCTCTGACATCCAGACGCAGCAGTCGATCCGATTGGGCTACTGGATGGATTGGGACAACTCCTACCACACCATGTCCGATGAGAACAACTACACCATCTGGCTGTTCCTCAAGACATGCTATGAGAGGGGCTGGATCTACAAGGGCCGAGACGTCATGCCCTGGTGTCCTCGTTGCAGCACGGCAATCTCCGAGCACGAGATCGTCACAGAGGGCTACCAGGAGTTGACGCACCCTGGGGTTACCGTGATCTTTCCTTTGGCGGGGCGTCCAAGGGAATCGCTCTTGGTTTGGACCACGACGCCTTGGACCCTCACATCCAACGTGGCTGCCGCGGTGCACCCTGACGTGACCTACGTCAAAGTCAAGCAGGGCGACAAGTGTCTCTATCTAGCTCGCGCGGCCATGCCCCTGCTGCAAGGATCCTACGAGTTAGTGGAGGAGTTGTCTGGGGCAGACATGGAGGGCTGGACGTATCATGGTCCCTTCGATGAACTGCCTCCTCAGGATATGGTAGAACACAGGGTCATCTTCTGGAAAGAGGTGAGCGAGACCGAAGGTACTGGTATCGTGCACATCGCTCCAGGCTGCGGCAAGGAGGACTTGGAGTTAGGCAAAGAGCACGACTTGCCAGCCATAGCGCCGCTCGATGAGTTCGGCAACTTCGTGCAAGCGTTCGGTTGGCTTGCCGGCCTCAACGTGGACGATTCGGCTGAGCCCATCTGCGAGGACTTGCAGAGGAAAGGGCTCCTCTACCGGGTGGATGACTACACTCATCGCTATCCTGTCTGCTGGCGTTGCCAGAGCGAGCTCGTGTTCCGCCTGGTGGATGAGTGGTTCATCTTCATGGACCAGCTCCGCCATCAGATAATGGACGTAGTGCGGCAGATCAGGTGGATCCCTGAGTTTGGCATGGATCGAGAGCTGGACTGGCTTCGCAACATGCAGGACTGGATGATCTCCAAGAAGCGGTATTGGGGACTTGCTCTTCCTATCTACGAATGCACATGCGGTCACTTCGAGGTCATCGGGAGTGAGGTGGAGTTGAGGGAGAGGGCGGTCGAAGGTTGGGAGAAGTTCGAAGGTCATTCCCCGCACCGCCCCTGGGTCGACGCAGTGAAGATCCGTTGTCCGGAATGCGGCAACGTCGTGTCGCGCATCGCCGACGTGGGGAACCCCTGGCTGGACGCAGGGATCGTGGCGCTTTCCACGCTCAACTACAGACACGATCGGGAGTATTGGGAGAAGTGGTACCCTGCCGACTTTATCACGGAGTGTTTTCCTGGCCAGTTTCGCAACTGGTTCTACGCCTTGCTCGCTGAAAGCACTGCCATGGAGAACAGGCCGGCTTTTCTCACGGTTTTCGGCTACGCCCTGGTCAAGGACGAGCATGGCGACGAGATGCACAAGAGCAGTGGCAACGTCCTCTGGTTTGACGACGCTGCTGAGACCATGGGTGTGGATGTGATACGGTGGATGTACTGCTCGCATAATCCCCGAGTGAACCTCCACTTTGGGTATGGTCCAGCGGATGAGGTGCGACGCCGCTTTCTGATCCCTCTTTGGAACGTCCATTCCTTCTTGGCTACCTATGCCAACATAGATGGCTGGACCCCTGCGAGAGTGGAAGGAAGCGCCCTAGAGGATGGCCCGAGCAATGTCCTCGATCGGTGGATACTGTCGAGATTGCAGGTTGTTATTCGACAGGTCACGGAGCGACTGGACGACTACGATGTGGCTCCCGCCACGCGATGTATAGAGGCTTTTGTGGATGATCTTTCCAACTGGTATGTCCGCCGCAGCCGTCGTCGGTTCTGGAAGAGCGAGCAGGACGAGGACAAGAACATGGCGTATTGGACGCTGTATCAGTGCCTCGTGACTCTGGTGAAGTTGTCGGCTCCGATCATACCGTTCGTCACCGAGGAGATGTATCAGAATCTCGTGCGTTCTGTTGACGCGGGTGCGCCAGAGAGCGTTCATCACTGCCCCTACCCCGTGGCAGATGAGACCCTTGTGGACGAGAGATTGATGGCGGACATGGATCTGGCCATCCAGGTGGCCAGCCTGGGGCGATCGGCCCGCGGCTTGGCCGGCATCAAGTTGCGCCAGCCCTTGGCCAGGGCTGTGGTTGTGGGTCCGTTTGAGGGTGAAGAAGATCCTTTGGGTCCCCTAGCGGACTTGGTGCTGGATGAGCTGAATGTCAAAGAGCTGCGTTTTGCGGAGAACAGGAAGGAGCTGGTGAGATACGTATTGAAGCCAGATCCTGCTATCTTGGGCCCCAAATATGGGCCCCTTCTACCCAGAATCCAGGAGGTAGTGGCATCGCTTGACGCCACGACGTGGGCGCGGAGGTTGCAAGAGGGGGAGCCCATCGCTGTCACCGTCGATGGGGAAATGGTGGAGTTGCTGCCAGAGGAGGTGGCTTTGGAGGCGATGCCACATGAAGGGTACAAGGTCTCCGAGCAAGGAGACTGCATGGTGGCAGTTTGGACGAAGCTCACGGACGAGTTGATCCAAGAAGGGTTGGCGCGGGAGCTTGTGCGCCGCATCCAGAACCTGCGCAAGGAGGCCAATTTCAGAATTGAGGAGAAGATAGAAACCTACTATCAAGGCGATCCTGAGCTGATCAAAGTCATGCGGGAACACGGGACGTACATCTCTCAGGAGACCCTATCCCTGGACATAGTCGAGAGCGACGGGCCGGAGGGCAGCTACAGCGGAAGCTACCAGATTGACGGGAAGGACATCACTTTGCATCTGGTGAGAACGTCCGCCGATGCATAGCATCGGAATCCAACCGCACTGTGAGAGTGCTGATTCCATTCGGCACTGCGCGTAGCGTGCTTGACGTTCGAAAAGGCTGACATCAGTCGTGTGTGGCCGGGCGATCCCGGTGGCCCGACAGCATGGCGTGAGGGCCCGCCAGTGTCGCCGCTGGGCAAAGTCCTCAGCCGTTGAATCGGCTGGGTGAGAAATCGTCATCTCCTGCTGACTCCATCATGGTCCCGACATGGGCGGAGAAGATACGAGTGGGTTTCCCGGCACCCTCAAGCTCTCAGTTTGCTCTTGGACAGGAGATTGGGTAGAATGGAGTTTGCGGCTTCGGGCGCTGAGGGCGAACCCTGTCTGTACCCGTGTGCTCGGGGAGTCCAGGTCGACCGTATGGGGCCAGGATGCACTAACCCCATGGGGGGAAGGAGGTGAATGGTGCCCAGGTTGTACGGTACGTTGAAGAGAAAGCTCGAGGAGGAGCGTGCTCGACTGAAAGAGGAGATCGAGCGGCTAGGTGTGCGTGAACAAGAGCGGCCTGGCTATGGCAATCACATGGCCAATGACGCCACAGGCGTGTTTGAGCAAACGAGGAATCTCTCCCTGAGCGAGAGCCTGGAGGACACTCGCAAACGGGTCAACGAAGCGCTGGAACGATTCGACAAGGGCTCGTATGGTGGGTGCGAGGATTGTGGACGCGAGATCGAGTGGGGGCGTCTGAAGGTGCTCCCCTACACCAGTCTGTGTGTGGAATGCGTACGGCGCCACGAGAGGGAGTCGTAGGGCGGGAGATGACTTTGTGGAGAGGTAGCCCTAAGTGGGCATTCCTGGGGGTAGCCGCCATGGTCCTCTTGGTGGATCAGGCGAGCAAGTACATCGTGCTCAGCAATCTATCCCTGGGAGAGATGTGGAATCCGATTCCTTTCTTGAGGCCTTTTTTCACCATCACGCACGTGACCAACACCGGTGCTGCCTTCGGGCTGTTTCGGGATCAGGGAACTCTGTTTTCCATCGTAGCCTTTGTTGTGGTGGCAGGTATCCTGGTCTTCTATCGTTACCTTCCGGCCGATCAATTCTGGCTGAGAGTGAGCCTGGGCCTTCAACTAGGAGGAGCGGTTGGCAACCTGTTGGATCGTGTGAGGCTAGGGAGGGTGGTTGACTTTGTTGATTTCAAGATCTGGCCGGTGTTCAATGTGGCGGACACGGCGATCGTCGTGGGCGTAGGGATTCTTGCCTTCTATCTTCTCTTCAGCAAGGAAGAAGCTGGTGAGACGCTGGAAAGCCACGGCTAGGAGGATCCGCAGGTGACGTGTCACGCACACCGAGAGCCATTTGGCACTCGGTGTTTTTGAGTCTCGTGGTGACCGTGCTGTGAACACCATTGGCTTGACAGTCAGTGAGAGTGGCGAACGTGTGGACAAGTATGTGGCGCGAGAAGTGCCAACTGTGTCACGCTCCCGGATCCAGCAACTGATCGGCGAGGAGCTAGTCACAGTGAATGCCGTCGCCGTCAAAGCAAGCTATCGCCTGCAACAGGGGGATGAGATACTGGTTCGAGTTCCTCCTACCGAAGAGGTCGAGCTCGTGGCAGAGGATATCCCTCTGAAGGTGGTATACGAAGATGACGACCTGGCGGTGGTCGACAAGCCTCCAGGACTCGTTGTGCATCCGGGGCAGGGGCACCCGGATGGCACCCTGGTCAATGCCCTGCTGGCTCGCTATCCGGATCTGCCCGCTGGTGGAGAGAATCGACCCGGCGTCGTGCATCGGCTTGACAAGGACACGTCGGGTCTGATCTTGGTGGCCAAGAATGAGCCCGCTCGTCGCTTTCTGCAACGTCAGTTCAAGGAAGGCTTGGTGGACAAGTCATATCTTGCTCTGGTGGAAGGAGAGGTGGAAGCGAAACGGGGGATAGTGGACGCCCCTGTGGGGCGTGATCCCAAACGTCGTAGACGCATGGCAGTGGTGCGGCAGGGTGGGCGGGAGTCGGTCACCGAGTATGAGGTCCTCGAGTATCTCGAGGGGTACACGTTGTTGCAGGTGACTCCCAGAACGGGCCGTACTCATCAGGTGCGAGTACATCTATCCTTCATTGGGCACCCGGTGGTAGGCGACAGGGTGTACGGGTATCGGAAGCAGCGGCTAGGTATCAAGAGGCAGTTCCTCCATGCCCAGCGATTGAGTTTTCATCTTCCGTCTTCAGGGGAGCGCCTGTCTGTGACGGCTGAGTTGCCGGAGGATCTGAACGAGGTGTTGGAGCGGCTGTCGGAGCCTTCTCTCATCACGGCTGAGGAGTGGGAGAGGTCCGAACCGTGAAGTTAGGGCTGACGGGGACGGATAGGGAGTTGGCAGGTCTTGAAGCGGCCCCCTGGCAACTTGACCTACATCGGGGGGCGTATGGTGGATTCCAAGCGACAAAGGATCATACTTCTGGGCTCTGGGCCGGCTTTGGCCAGCGCCACGCGGGACAACACCTCTTTTGTACTCGACAGCCCGGCGGGGAGTCTGCTGATTGACTGCGGGGGCGGTCCATTCCACAAGCTGTTGAGAACGGGCGTGGATCCCGCATGCCTGAAGGGAGTGATCCTGACTCACGCTCACCCGGACCACATCTATGGTCTGCCGTCACTCGTGCATGAGCTGTGGCTCTTCGGGAGGAGAGAGCCGTTTCACATCTACAGCAACGGTCACACTCAGCAGGTAGCCACGGCTCTCCTCGATGCCTTCCAGCTATGGAAGAAACCAGTACCTCTGGAGTTGCATCTCCTGCCTGACGAGGAGAAGTTTCTGGTTCTGGAGAACGAGCTGTACCTCGTCCATACTAGTCCGGTCAAGCATCTGGTGCCAACTGTTGCCGTGAGGGTCACGTCGCGCGGGAGCGGGAGGGCAGCGGCCTTTTCCGCGGATACTGGCCCCTGTCGGGAGCTGGTCTCCCTGGCTAGCGGCGCCGACCTACTGTTCCAAGAGTGTGCAGAGGAGGAACCGCATCAGTTTCACTGCGCGCCCCAGCAGGTGGGGGAGATGGCTGCTGAGGCCGGCGTGGCAGAGGTGATCCTGGTTCATTGTCATCCGAATCTGCTCAAGGAACCCTATCTCACCATCTCCGAGATCCGCAAGCGGTATCAGGGATCGGTGCGGTTTGGTGAGGATTTCGACGTCTACGAGCTGTGATTGTGGCGATCCATGGCGGGGAGGCCACCCACAGCCCCCTACTGCGAGGGTTCTTCTCCGCAAAGTTCGTCCAGGTTCATCTGCACCAAGATGGCCGCGACCAGATAGACGGGGACTTGCCCTTTGGTCGGGAAGGGGTTTCTATGGACGAGGGGGACAAGAGCCTCCCCAACCGCTATCACCAGGCTCTCCTTGTCCTTGAGTTGGGGGTCCGCTTTGTGTGCTTCATATCCCCATTCGTTGCAGATGGTCTCCTTGAAACTGGGGAGCAGGCGGTTGAACCAGACGCGGCCTTTTCCCCGAAAACGATATGATGCGCGTTCACCACCGGGCAGCGAGGCACCATAGTACCGATCCAGCTCGCGGAAGAGCCGCTTCTTGCCCCACTCGAGGTATCTCTCTATCTCTTGTCTCTCCAGATCTGAGATGTCGGCCATGTTAGGATCTATCCTCTCGGCGCGTCTTCCTCACGATCAGCATTATATCGCAGTTGAACGGAGTCGTCAAATCGAATCAGTTCTTGCGCCAAGACATCGTTGCCTGGTTGCGGCAAAGATGCTGGCCAAGTCTGTCCCTCCTGTGGTAGAAGGATGGTGGAAGGACATTGTCCAGAACGGGAAGCGACTGTGGCAGACTTGGCCTACAGGGAAGGTTGCACTATGAGCAGGATCGAGCTCAGACTTCGCCTTGGGTCTACAATTGGAGCCACGGTGGCGAGTGGACGGTGGTGATAGAAGGAGGCAGAGATGAGAGGCGAGTTGGTTCGTGCCTGGACTGAAGATGAGTTGCAGTTGCAGGGCCTGTTCTGCGCTCCGCTAGACACGAGTGGTAGGCCAGCCGTTCTCCACATTCACGGAGCATCCTCCAACTTCTATCGCAGCCAGTTTCTGGATCCGCTCGCCGACGAACTGACAGCCAGGGGATATGCCTTCCTCTCTGCCAACACACGAGGACATGATATCATAAACAACGTGTACTCCAGGGACGCTACCGCCAGCAGGAAAATCGGGGTTGCCCTCGAAATCTTCGAGGATTGTGTACTTGACATAGACGCCTGGCTGCGCGTGCTGGAGGAGCGCGGGCACCGTCGAGCGGTCCTTCTTGGGCACAGCTTCGGGGCGCTGAAAGTGGCTTTCTATCAAAGCGAAACGCATGATCAGCGAGTGCACGGACTGATCTTCATGTCCCCGGCAGATCAGGGATTCTGGCTGGAGGCGGTGGAGGCTGAGATGGAGCGGGCCTTGTCTTGGGCGGGCGAAAAGGTAGCTCAGGGTCAGGGGCAGACGCTGTTCACTGGCCCTCTGATCCCATACCCCATGTCGGCTGCGACGATCCACAGCCTGTTCATCTCGGGCAAGTCCGACATGTTCAAGTTCGGTAGGCCTGATGAGCCCTGGGAGGTGATAGCGAGACTAGATGTTCCCATCCTGGCTTTGGTGGGTACGGTGGCGGAGTCCACGATACCGAGTCCGGAACAAGCTATGGCTCTCCTCGAGTCCAAGGCCACTGCGAGCCCGCGTTGCGACACTGTTGTGCTGGAGGGAGCACCGCACAACTACAGGGGATACGAAGCTCAAGTGACGGAAGTGATTGTCAGTTGGCTGGAGGAGATCTTCGGCAGCAAGTAGCGGTGCTCGGCGTTTGCGATCGGGAGGGGCTGTAGTCCCTTGTGGGACCGCGTGTAGGGCCCGGGGCCTGAGGTTGCGCTCTCGTGGCGCAGGTGTTGCTACCCCCAGAAGTGACGAAAGCGCGTGGCTCGTTCGCTTGACACGACTGCTGTGTCGTGATAGGCACTGAAGTACTGGTGCTACCCGTATCTCATTCGCTCGCCGTGCGTTATGCATGATGTAGGCTGCATCTGATGCCTTGTCGGATGCGCTAGCCGACGCTTGGTGGTTGTCAGTTGCTTATACGTCGTTAACACAAGGAGGCCGGGATGGAACAGAGACTTCATTCCAAGGTTGGGATCGCCATCATCATAGTGGGCAGCATCTTCCTCTTGACCGCGGGGGCAGCGCTCGCCGCCAGCGCCGCCAAACCGGAACCAGCGGAACTCACTGCTCCGCACGCTGGTCTCAACATGTCAGCTTGGGCAGCGACGGGCACGATTGCCCCTACACCTCCCATTACCGGTGGTGTGATGATACCCACCTGCATTGGCTTGTTCTTCACTGTGGATGTGACGGACGTTGTCGCATTGCGCTCCGACGGTCTTGGCTGGGGAGAGATCGCCAAGGCGTATTTCTTGGCAGAGGGTAGTGGTGGCTTGACTGTTGCGGAGATCGTAGTCCTCAGGGACTCAGGGATGGGCTGGGGCGAGATTGCGCAGTACGTTGGACTGCCTCCCGGCAACCACGGGCGGAACCTGGGCGTGATAGTCTCCGGGCGAAGTGCGATCTCAAGCACTGTGCCGGTGGCAGCGGTGCGTCTCGCGGAGCGGCTGGGAACTACAGCGGAGGACATTGTTGATCTGCTCGACCAAGGTGCCACGTACGGGACGATTGTGGTGGCTCATAAACTGGCAAGTCAGTTCCCAGACGCGACCACCGCGGAGCAACTGGTGGAAGAACGTCTTGCTGGCGCCAGTTGGGGAGAGATTAGGCGAGATCTCAGGGATGGTACGACCGCAACAACCACCAGTACCGCTCCGACAGCCAGCGGGAACCCACACGATCAGGGCAACCATGGCAACCAGGACCACGGAAACCCCCACAATGAGGGCAACCAGGGTCGGGGTCAGGAGCAAGGTAGAGGCCACGACAAGGACCACGGCGGCGGTCGCGACAAGGACCACGGCGGAGGTAAGAAGCACTGAGGATGTAGAGCGCCTTTCTGATCAATAGTGGTGGGGCGTCGGGGGCTTTCCAGCTCCCGACGCCTTTCTCTTATGGTCGCGGGCTTTTCTAGGGAGTGAGAAGCTCCGCTTCGAAAGCTCATTCCGCTTGACAAGACCCAGCTCGCGGTGAATCTGTCGTCTGAACCAAGAGAACACAAGCTTCACGACTCCCCGTTTGAACTGCCAGTCGCTGCAAGAGCGTGGTCGGCAGCTCGATTCGTCGCCCCAGACTGAGCCTTGGCGGGATGTCTATCGGCAACTTCCTGGCTAGGGCTTCCGTTACGTGGTGTGGCATCTCCTGGTAGTTGCGCTAACTCCACCATAGTGCCCAGTTGACTTATCCCGTGGGTGCAAGTATCATGGGTCATGGGCTGGGACCGGTTTCCCAGGTAGTCCGCGTCGGGAATGCGCGTCCCCAAGAGGGGGCGGTAGGAAATCGTCGAGGCACTGCGATCGGGATGACAGAATCCAGTGATGAGAAACGCCTGGTTCAGCGGGCGGAGCGGGGTGATGCCGACGCCTTCGGCGAGATCTACGAACTGCATCAATCGGCTGTCTATCGCTATATCTACTACCGCGTGGGCGATGCTTCCACCGCCGAGGATCTGACAGGCGCGGTTTTCGTTCGAGTGGTGGAGAACATAGACCGGTTCGTCTATCGGGGCAAGCCCCTCTTGACCTGGCTATACACCATCGCCCGGAACGCGGTGATCGACCATCGGAGGCGTGCTGGTCGCGCAGTGGTGCTGCCTCTGGATGAGCGCTTGGTGGCCGAAGGTGACGGGGTTGAGCAGGCGGCTGAACGCGCGCTGACACAAGATCGCTTGGCAGGGGCTCTTGTCCACCTGACTGAGGATCAAAGGCAGGTCATCATTCTCAAGTTCATGGAAGAAATGACCAATGAGGAGGTAGCCAGGATGCTGGATAAGACCGTGGGTGCGGTTAAGTCACTCCAACATCGAGCTCTGGCTGCGCTGTGTCGTGTTCTCACTAGTGACGGGCTTTGATCCTGTGGGGGGCTGACTACATGATTGCCTCCACCAGCTCGTATCTTCATGGTTTCTCCTTTGGTAGGCAGGGAAGGCTTCTGGAATGAACGGCGAGATTGACGACATCCTCGACGCGTGTTGGGTGCAGTTGGAGAGCGGAGAGGCTAGCCTGGAGGACTGCCTGGCGAGGTACCCGCACCACACGGGGATTCTGGGTCCGCTCTTGCTGACCGCTCTGGAGGTGCGGCGCTTGCGCCAGCCGGAGACGACGCCGGAGGCCTTTGAAGCTGGGAAACAGTTGATGCTGGCGGCGTTGGCCAGAAAGCAGCGCCGGCAGATCATTTCCCCTGCACCTTCTTTCGACCCTGTAAGACAGGCGGTGTCGCAGTTGAGGGAAGGGAGAGGCTTGACTGCATGGTTGACGAGACCTGCGGTCATCAGCGCTCTGGCGGCGGTCACTGTCTTCGTTTGGGTGATCGCATCCGGCCTGTTCTTCCAGTTGTGGCGTAGCGGCCTTGTTCCTCGAGACGCCGTCCTGGCGAATGTGACCGGGGTTGTAGAAGTCCAAGCTGCCCCCGACGTTGCCTGGCAGCCGGTGACGACTGGTGGACACGTCGAAGCCGGAGACCGCATACGGACGGGGGAGTCCTCGGGCGTCACTTTGAGCTTCTTGGACGGGAGCACAGCCAGTTTAGGGAGTGAGACCGAGATCGCCATTTCCGAGTTGAGTTCTCAACGCGATGGCCAGCGCACGATGACCGTTCTCTACCAGAGGGTAGGCCAGACACGGAACCGTGTGGAGAGCAAGAGTGCCCCTGGTTCTCGCTTCCAGATCGAAACCGCCAGTGCCGTGGCCGTAGCGCAAGGGACAGAATTCATGGTGGACGTTGGCGCCGACGACACCACCCACGTCACAGTGATGGACGGTATGGTGACCGTGACGGCGCGACAAAGTACTGTCGTGTTGTCTGCGGGGCAGGCGACCACGGTCCAACCGGATCAGGCCCCTGGCCCTGCGGTCCCGGCGCCAACCGTGGAGTCGAGTGAGCCACCAGTGCCGACCGGCACTGCCAGTGCGATGGCTACGGCGACTGGGCCTGCTATCGCCACCACTACAGCCACAGGTACTTCCACCCACACTTCAACCAGCGTGCCCAGTGCGACAGCGCGGCCGAGCCACACGGCTATACCGACGGCTACCTGTACTACTACGCGAGGTGAGACGCCACGGCCGACGTCTGCAGCCACGGCGACGGCCACGCCTACCCGCACTAGCACGCCAGGCGAGGTAGTGGAGATCTTCATGGCCCGATACAGAGAGAACCAGAAGGAGCTAGACGTGAAAGCCAGGACCACCCGGCCGGAGTGCGCCTTGAGACTGGTGGGGTTCGGTCCTATGGTACGGGAGGGCGAGCACTGGGAGTACACACAGGGAAATGTGGGTCCGGATGATGTCCCGTCCACTGTCACTGTAGTGTCCACCTGTGGCGGCTCGGACACCGGTCCAGTACAGTGGGACTGAAGATGGGGATGAGGACCGAAGTGGTGGCCGTGTCTCGGGCGGAGGGATGACCGCCAACACGAACTGCCGCTCTGTGGCTCCAAGCTCACTCACCTTCACGGGATGACAGGCCGTATAGGGAGCTGCTCTCGTTGCGGGTGGAGTAGAGTGGATCTGGCAAATCGTGGGAAGACCCCAATAGCTTGAGCCGCACTAGGCCGCCGAAGTGACGACTTCGGGCCGAGAATGTGGCCTGTCAGTTGAACGTCAGTCCTCCCCTGCCCGCCAAGAGCACCTCAGCTTTATTGACACCACTCTCCGATCAGTATCTTGCCCGCTGCTTCGTCTGGACTGGCCTTCTCACGATCCGCGCAACCCCCCCTTTGCCCCTCCAGCATGCTCCAGATGAGGCTTGGCCCCTCATACTCCGCGCCTGGCTCTATGGACGGGCCCTGACGCCACCAGCTCAGGTCAGACAAGCGTGTTCCCCAGCCCGTATCTTCCTAGCTTCTCCTTCGTTATGCAGGGTGCAGTCTAAGGAAAGGTCTACTGATGAGCGTCTCAATAGACAGCATTCTCGATGAGTGTCTGACACAACCGCCAAGTGAGGAGGTCTCCTTAGAAGCGTGCCTCGCCAGCCACCCGGACCGGGCGGAAGAGCTGCGCCCTCTGTTGAACCTCGCTGTTGAGATACGCGGCTTGGATCGCCCTCAAATGGCTCCTGCGGCATCGAAGGCTGCGAAGGACCGCATGTTGGCTGCCTTGGGTGCGAAACAGCGCCGCCAACACATGTCCCGCTTGTCTCTTCGGCGTGTCGCAGCACAAGTATCCTCCGCATTCAAGGGGTACGAGAGATGGACTTCGCCACTGGCGAGGCCTGCATTCATCAGTGCTCTGTCGGCAGCTATTGTCATCATGCTGCTTGTGTTGCCCGTAGTAGCCCTCCAGATGGTGCGCGGTGATACCATCTCTCAGACGGCCGTATTGGCCGATGCGACTGGCGTTGTGGAGATCCAGGGCAATGGTGTGGGGGACTGGCAACCTCTTGCGGACGGTGGTGTCCTTCAAGCCGGGGATCGCATCCGCACGGGGAAGCTGTCGGCTGTCACTCTTGGGTTATTTGACAGGACCACGACCAGTCTAGGGGCTGAGACTGACCTTACCGTGACTGAATTGAACTGCCAGCGCGATGGTAGAGCCAAGACCGTGGTTCTTTACCAGTGGAGCGGCAAGACCCACAACCGAGTGCAGAGTCTCGCGGATGCGGGCTCCAGATTCGAGATTGATACTGCCACTGCGGCGGCCGTGGTACACGGTACTGAGTTCACAGTGGATGTTGCAGCTGACAATACCACGCGGGTGGCGGTCACAGAAGGCATAGTGGACGTCGAGACGGAGGGGACCACGACGCAACTCTCTGCCGGGCAGTCTACCACCGTGCGGCCGCGTGACTTGCTGCCGCAAGAAGTTCCGACGGCCACTGCGGAGGCCACACAGACGCCGGAGCCTACCGAAACGCCAGTACCGACTCCGACTGAGACGCCAACACCAACTGACTCTCCGACTCCGACTGAGACGCCAACAGTCACACCACCACCGTTGACGACCACGACTGACACACCGGAGGGCCGCGATCAGCCGGAGCATCCAGAGCATCCAGAGCATCCAGAACATCCAGAACACCCGGAACACCCAGAACATCCTGAGCACCCAGAGCATTCGGAGAAGCCGGAGAAGAAGGAGTAAGCGTCCCAGTCGAAAAGAAGGGATTCTCGTACACTGGAGGGCAAATGAGTGCCAACATGGACTGCCGTTCTTGTGGCTCCAAGCTAACCCACCTGGAGGGGGCTACTGGCCGCATCAGCATCTGTTCACACTGTGGGTGGAACAGAGTGGAGCTGACACGTGGCTGGAAGACACCAGGGCTGGAAGTGGGACTCCGCCTAGCTCTTACGTCGGGGGAAGTGGGGCTGTACCGACCCGCGTAGCTTCCCGGGCTCCAGGCAGCACCCCACTCATGGGCTGCTGCTGATCCCTGGGAGGCAGTCCTCGTGGGAAGAACGGTTCGAGATGTGGGCCGAACAGTGCAACGGACGATCGGAAGAGGGATGGGGGGCTGACACCGAGAGGAGTAAGGAGATGACGAGTCCGGTGGCGACTATCGATCATCAGGCGCATGAGAGAATACTGGTGTATGACGAGGAGCCGGTGATTCTCGACGTCCTGGGTCCAGTGCTCAGGCGTGCAGGGTACCAGGTCACAACCACCCATTGTGACGAGGAGGCCATCGGTTTGATGGCCAGCGAGAGCTTTGACCTTGCGGTGACCGATCTGGGCCTGCATGGGCCGAACGGTTGCAGACTCGTCGAGGTGATCAGGGACACAAGCCCCGACACCACCGTTGTGGCGATTACCGCCTATCCCTCCACGGAGGTCGTTCGCTTCGCTGAGGAGCATGCGCAAGCCTTCCTAGAGAAGCCGTTTGCCCTTGGTGAGTTCCTAGAGGTAGTGCGTAGTGCCCTGGAGCGCAGGATGACGCGACAGCGGATTGAAGCGAACCTGTTGGTTGCTGGCGAAGCCCCTCAGCTAGCAACAGGAGTGGCTTGATGGTTTCTGTGGGCGGTGGTTCTCATCCACGCTGGGCTCGATGGAAGAGGAGGGTCTCAGGCCGAGGGTGGAGTGATGTTCGCGGCTAGGTTCCTTCGTCAGGCACAGGTCGTGCACTGCCCAGAATCAGAAAAGCCTCGACCGCAGCCGCGTTGATTGACCGCTCGGCCGACTCGTTGTTGCGTCCGTCAGTGTTGCATCCCTTGGCTAGCCAGCTCGAAGCCTCTGTCCAATGCCCTGATGCTTCTCTCTCTCCGCGCCTTGCCGCCCTTGGCCAGGACATCCTTGAGGGCCTGCCGAGATATCAACTCCGAACAAGCTACGAGCGCGCCCAGCATGACCATGTTAGCTGCCTTGGGGTTCCCCAGCTCGGTGGCTGTCTCTATCGCCGGCATAGGACGGTGGTTCGTTTGGAGCGGCCTGTCAGCCGCGGGTGTGACCGCCGCGGGGTCGTAGATGACCGTCGTCCCCGGTCGCAGCGTCGGGAGGAAATGATTGTAGGCTTCTTGGGAGAAGGCCACGAAGAGATCGGGGTCAAGGACTCCTGGGTAGATGATCTCTGCATCCGAGATGACCACTTCTGAGCGGATCAGCGTTCCTCGCGCCTCGGCCCCGTAAGACGGCAAGACCGAGACGTTCCTCCCTTCGAGGGTGCAGCTTTGGGCTAGGATATCCCCCGCCAGTTGGACCCCCTGTCCTCCAAGGCCTGCCAGGAGCACTTCAGCTCTTTTCATACCATTCTCCGGTGAGCATCTTGCCCTTCGCGTCTTCCGGAGTGGCTTTCTGACGATCAACGCAGATCTCCTTCTGCCACTCCACCATGCTCCAGATCAGGCTCGGCCCGTCAAATCCTCGTCTCGCCCGGTTGGCTCTACCGTACTGAGTGGGGCACAGGGACAGGACATCCATGAAGGCAAACTGGTCGAAGCGCAGGACGTTTGTGATGCCTTTGATGAGTTTGCGAGGAGCGGCCACTGGAAAACGTGCCACATAGCGTGCCCCTGCTCCACGAACGAGTTCCACCAGATCAAAGGGTGGTTCGGGATTGCCTCGGCGTGTCGTGGAGGTGATGTCTCCCTGAGGCGTAGTGGCCGAAACCTGCCCGCCCGTCATGCCGTACACGAAGTTGTTCAGGCAGAACACCTTGATGGGCACATTGCGCCGAGCGGCGTGGATAAGGTGATTTCCCCCTATGGTAGCTATGTCGCCATCGCCGCTGATCACTATGACGTCCAGTTCTGGCCTGGTCAACTTGACGCCGGTGGCAAAGGCGATCGCCCTACCGTGAGTGACGTGCAGGGTGTCGGCCTGGAAGTGGGGACTGGGCACCCAGGCCCCACAGCCGATGCCGGAAACGAAAACGGCGTCCCTGAAATCCAGCCCTACTTCTTCCACGGCGTGGAGAAAGGCGTTGATGAAAATGCCGTGGCCGCAGCCAGCGCAGAAGGGCGTACTCTGTCGCAAGTACTTTTCTGCTAGGATTTCGCTCATATGTCAGTTCCTCGGAAGCGTGGTGGCTTTGATAGGCGCGCAACCTCTGGGCCGCTTCGATCAGTTGTCCTCTGGGCGACTTTCGCCCAACAAGAAGTCGCGGACGCGTCGCGGATCCATGATTTCGCCGTTTGTCTGGGATACCAGCCGCACAGGAGTCGCTGTGTGCTGCCGCACCACACGTGATATCTGGCCCAGGTTGGTCTCGGGCACAATGATCTCCTGGCAGCGATCTCCCCAGTCTCTGATGATGTCCCCAGGAAAGGGCCAAATGCTCTTGAGACGCAGCATGCCAACCCTCTCCCCTCGCTCCCGGGCTTCGTTCACCGCCCATAGGGCGCTTCGCGCTGTCGAGCCGTATGCGACCACCAGTCTCTCCGCGTCGTCCTCGAAATACAGATCGTAATCGACTATCTCGTCCATGTGGGCGGTGATTTTCTTGGACAGCCGCCTCACCAGGCGCTCGTGCACGTCGGGATCCGACGTCTTGCGGACTCCGTACCGGTTGTGCGTTGAGCCAGTGATCAACAAGTCCTCGCCCTCGCCGAAGGAGGGCATCGGCGGCACGCCAGCCTCGTCGTCGCTGCCAAAGGGAGGTGCTCCTGGAACCTTGATCCTGTTGAACACCCGCACCGTGTCCTCTACTTGGAGACTCTCGCGCAGATGTCCTGTGACCGCATCGCCGAGCAGGATCACGGGCACGCGGAAGCGTTCTGCCAAGTTGAAGGCTCTGATTGTCAGATCATACATCTCCTGCACAGACCAGGGAGCCAGCGCGATAGTCTCCACGCCCCCGTGGGATCCCCACTTGGCCTGCATTACGTCACCGCTCCCGGTGCGGCTGGCCTGACCGGTGCTCGGCCCGGCCCGCTGGATGTCCACGAGCACGCAGGGTGTCTCCGTCATGCAAGCGTAGCCGATGTTCTCCATCATCAGGCTGAAGCCTGGACCTGCTGTGGCGGTCATGCTCTTGATCCCGGCCCACGAGGCACCGATGATGGCCGCCATGCTGGCTATCTCATCCTCCATCTGGACGAACACGCCACCTGTGTCGGGCAGGCGCTCGGTCAGATGCACCATTATCTCCGAAGCCGGGGTTATCGGATAGCCGGCATAGAACCCGCAGCCGGCGGCGATGGCTCCTTCGGCACAGGCCTCGTCCCCCATCATGTAGTGGGTCCCGGGTTCCAGGCTGCTCGGTGTCGTGGTCCAGCCACCACTGGCGGTGGAAGTGAACTCCTTTCTCTCCTCAGACGGGGCAGCCTTCTTGATCTCAGCCGCCTCCATTATGGTGATCGCCAGATCTGGACAGAAGGATTCACAGATCCTGCACCCGATACACTCCTCCGGGTTCTTCACCTGAGAGAGCCGGAGTCCCTTGGATGTGACGTGCTCCCCTGGGACGAACACGCCTTTGGGACACGCATGGACACAGATGTAGCAGTCGCTGCCTTTGCACAGTTCTTGGTCTAGGTGTACTGTGAACTCGTTGCTAGTGGGCATGTTTGTTCCTTGCCGTACTGATTCTGAGCACCATTGACTATTATACCGCAAGAGCAGGGCCAGTGCATCATTGGCAGTGGCCCTGGGCCATCAAAGCTGGGAGGCAAAAGTCACCTGATCTTCGAGACCAATCCCCAGCTCGGGACCCGTCTTGCGCGCTTCGGCGTGAATGAGAATGTTAATATGATTGGGGAAATGGGTATTGTCGAAACCTACTACTTCACCGATCTGTCTCTCCCCAACCTTGACCTTGTCTCCGACCAACACGATGCCGCCTCGCTCGACGCTGAAGAAAGCCAGGTAGGCCACCCTGTCCACCGTACGTTGGGGACCTGCCTGAGGATCATCGGTAAGCGCCAGTTCATGGATCTCACCCTGGCACAAGGCGCGGGACGGGTGGATGAGCAGTTCCATGCCTCGTTTCTCAGAGCGAGCATCCAGAATACAGACTAGCCTTCCCACGACGTCACTCTTAGCTGCATAAGGGTACTTGTCTAGGATTCCGCTCCCGTGAGGCTCTTTGGACATCGCATGACCTCCCATGTTCCCGAGCTGTGTCACATGGTGGCCCGTAGAGACCACCATAGCGAATTCCGCTTTCACTCTTCCAAGAAAGGGGCCTCGGTGCGTTCGGTCCCCGGCACGAAGAGACCTACAAGCACGGCGAGAACAGCGACGACGGTCACCAAGTAGAAGTTGATGCGGAAGGAGCTAGGCCCAGAACCCCTCCCCAAGGTCTGAAGGACCAGCGCAAAGACCGTCGGCCCCAGGGTGCCGCCCAAGAAGCGCAGAAGGTTGAACACCCCCAAGGCGATTCCTAGGCTTGCGGGGGCCACTGCTAGGCTGACGGCGGCGGGGGCCGGAGACTGGATCATGCCCATGCCAACACCCGTCACGGCGAGGTAGAACACGATGTACGAGGGGGGCGTGTCTGGGCCGAGGGAAGCGAGCGCCAGGCCAGACAGTGCAACGATCATCAGGCCCGCGAGGCAGAGCAGTCTACAGCCATACCGATCAGCGAGCCGACCTGCCACTGGGGCGGTGACAGCCATCGCGACCGGCAAAGACGCCAGGATCAAGCCTGTCTGCACAGCCGAGTAGCCACGTACCACAACCAGCAACAATGGCATAAGGAATAGGAGCCCAAACTGGCAGAAGGTCTGTACGAAGGCGATGCTTGAAGCGGCAGTGTAGGCCCTGTTCGAAAAGAGCGTGAGGTCTACGAACGGTTGTTGAACCCTCGTCTCGGTGACAAAGAACACGACCACGAGTGCAAGACATAGCCCCCAGAGCGTTAGACTAGTGGGGGACGTCCACCCGAGATGCGCGCCCACTCGAAGGTTGAACATCAGCATCAACGCGGCCCCGGTGAGAGTGACGGCGCCCAGGATGTCAAAAGGCTGACGCTCGTACTTGCTGTCGTCTGGCATAAGACGCCCCACAAGCAGTAGTGCCAAGATGCACAACGGTAGATAGGCCAGGAAGATGGATTGCCAGCCGAAGTACTGGGTAAAGAACCCGCCCAGGGCCGGACCGACAGCGTGGAATGCACTGTTGACGAGAGCCCACGCCGCCATCGCGCGTCCACGCTCGCCGGGTGGAAACAGCGTTCCCACAATGGCCATAATCGCAGGTAGGATGGGACCATTGCCGATCCCTTGGATAGCACGAAGGAGGATGAACGTGGAGAAGTCCTGGGCCAGGGGAGTGAGTAGTGAACTGACTGCAAACACGCTCATGCCTATCAGGTAGGCGCGCTTGTAGCCGTACATGTCCCCCAGGCGGCCAAAGAGGGGCATGGTGACCGCGAAGAACAAGATGTAGATAGTGACCGCCCAGATACCGGTTCCCACATCCACGGAGAAGTGGTCCATGATCGTGGGTAGGGCCACATTCACGAGGCTGTTGCCAAGGGTGCCGGTAGCAGTGCCGATGAGCAAGCCGCCAAGAATCAACCACCGCAGCCGGTGGGGCCCATCATCGCCAGCGGGCATGGGCTAGGCCTTTCCCCCTGCTGACCCGTATTTCTCGATGATCCCCGTGCGGTCCAGCAGTTGCTTGAGATCTTGTGTCTCGGCCTGATCCATGTCCAGAAGAGGTCGGCGGACGTGACCTGCGGGCAAGCCCAAGATGCGCAAAGCGGCCTTTACTGCAACAGGGTTGGTATGGCTGTATAGAGCTGTCAACACCGGGAAGTACTCGAACAGCAACCCCCGGGTCCGCTGTACGTCTTCCCAGGAGCGCCAGGGTTTGGACATCTCTGCCATCTCTTGCGGAATAACGTTGCCCGAGATATTGGCCGTGCCGTGGCCACCTAGGGCGAGGGTGGGCACAATCAGGCTGAGACTAGGGGCGTCGCAGCACAGAAGGTTGATCCTATCCCCAGCTTGTCTCCGAACCTGTACCAACTGGCTGATGTTGCCCATGGCCTCCTTGTCGGCAACGATATTCGGTATCTGTGCGAGTTCGATGACTGTGGCGGGCTCGATGTTGACGCCCACGCGTCCAGGATTGTTGTAGATGGCGATGGGGATGTCCACAGCCTCGGCGACAGCTTTGAAATGCTCGTACAGCCCGTCCTGTGAAGGTTTCAGATAGGGAGGCACCACAAGGAGAGCACCGTCCGCGCCAGCCCTCTGAGCGTACTGGGTCAGTTCGATAGTCTGTTTGGTGTTGCCGCAAGTCGTGCCGGCCAAGACGGGTATCTTGCCTTTGGCGTAGGCTAGTACGCGGTCCAGTATCTCCCTGCGCTCGTTCATGGAGAGGGAGGGGGACTCGCCGGTAGATCCCATGAGGAGGATACCCTCGCTGCCGTTCTGAGCCTGGAAATCAACCAGCTTCTCAAACCCCGGGAAGTCTATCTCATCCTCGTTGGTGAATGGGGTGGGGATGGCCACCCATGAGCCTTCAGGTCTAATCATGACAATTGCCTTCCTTTTATTCTTTTCGCTTCTGCCGGTGACATGCTGTGCGTGGCATTAACCGTGTCTTCGCTTCTGGGCCCATTCCTCGGGGCGGATGACCAGGACCGGGACGGCCGTCCCGCGCAGCACTTTCTCCGTCACGCTTCCAAAGACCCAGCGCCTGATGCCACTGCTACCGTGGCTGCACATGACAATTAGATCGAAGTTCTGCTGCTCTGCGAACTCTATAATCTCCTCGGCTGGTTCGCCAAGGATCACCTCTGACCGTACATGCACTCCGCGCTCGCGCAGCATGTGCTCGGGTTTGGCCACAGAGCTTCGTGCTGCGGCCTCAGCACTGGCTATCTCCTGGTCTCTATAGATCGGATGCTGGGCGATATCGACGTCATCAGGCGTGTCAGGCAAGGAGATAGGGATCTCCGGGGCACCGGCCCTGAAGTGCGCGCCTGACCTGCCCGAGGGGGCGTGAATGACTTGCAGCAGCGTTACTTCGGCCCCGGTCTGTTTGCCCAGATCCTCCACGTACGGGAACACCGTGCGCTTCGCCAAATCCGAACCATCACATGGTACGAGTATCTTCTTGAACATATGTGCCCCCTTTCTTACCCAGCACCCCCGCGCAGTAGAGAGAGTGAGTCTAGTCTGTCACATGGGATCTCAGAAAGGCTGGATCTTGTGATGAGCGGTGATCTCGCACTTCATGGGCGCTTGGGCAGCCGCCATCTCCTAACCACTGCCTGTGCCTGCGGGCGCTGCTCTCACGCGCTGCTCTGGGTCCGTCACGGTGCGCAACCAGTTGGCCACCGTCATGACGCCAAAGACGGTGACCGCGATGGCTATGCCAGGGAGAGTCACCAACCACCACGCAATGGTGATGTAGTTACGGCCGTCTGCGATCATGAGACCCCATGATGACTCTGGAGGCTGGATGCCGAACCCGAGAAAGCTGAGGCTGGCTTCGGCGAGGATGATGCGGGCCAACTCCAGGGTGATCAGAGTGAGGGTTGGCGAGATCAGATTGGGAAATGCGTGGCGAAACATGATGCGCAAGTCACCACAGCCGATCAGGCGGGCGGCATCAATGTAGTCCTTTTCTCGTATGGTCAACATGATGCCCCGCGTTATGCGGGCGAAGACCATCCAACCGTTGATGGAGAGGACGATGATGATGTTCCTCGCGCTGGGCCCGATCATGGTCATGATGACCAGGGCCAACAGCAACCCAGGAAAGGCGGTCTGAGTGTCTACAGCGCGCATGATGAGGTCATCAACGCGTCCCCCGTAGTATCCGGAGATCAGGCCCAGGATGGTGCCGACAGTTCCTGCCACTGCGATGACGCCGATGCCGATGGTCATGGAAACCCGAGCCCCGAAGATCAAGCGACTCAGGATATCCCTCCCCTGTTGATCGGTGCCGAAGATGTACAACTCTCCTTCCTCGTTGACGAAACCAGGGGGCTGGAGGCGCTGGCCTATGTAACCTGCCGTCGGATCGTGGGGGGAGATGAGAGGAGCCGCAAGCGCAGATGCGACTACGGCCAATACAATCCCCGCACCGATGAGCGCCACCTTGTCCCTAAGCAGGTCTCTACCCAGGCGAATCAGTCCACGCCAACGCCACAACGGGTCTTCTACGTAGGCAAGAGCCCTTTCATCCATGGCGTATTCCCTCTGTGCGCTCTCTACCATTGCCTACCCGCAATCCTTTCCCAACACTGCACAGCCCCTTCCAGCGCCTAAGCAAGCCTGACGCGGGGGTCCAGAGCGGCGTAAATGAAGTCTATGCTGATGTTCATCGCCACCACGATCAAGGCTACCAGGAATACGTCTGCCTGGATCAACGTCAGGTCGCGACGCTCGATGGCCTGCAGCGCCAGTTGCCCGAAACCCGGCCAAGCGAACACCGTCTCCACCACGATAGTGTAGCCGGCCAGCATGCGGGTCAGCTCCCAGGCAGCGAGGGTCACTATGGGGATGCTGGCGTTCTTCAAGGCGTGGGAGATGATCACCTTCTGTTCCGTGAGGCCCTTGGCTCTCGCTGTCACCATGTAGGCCTTGTGCATCTCGTCCATCATGCTCGTGCGTACGATCTGCGTAATGCGGCCCCAAGGTCTGGCCGCCAACGTCACAGCGGGAAGGACGAGGTGCCGGGGGGTCCCGTAGCCTGACGTAAAGAAGAGGTGGATGGAGACGGCGAAGAGGAGCATCAGCATCAACCCAAGCCAGAAGTCGGGGATACATACCCCAATCAGCGAGATGCTGGTGGTCAACTTGTCGAGCCAAGAGCGGGGCCTGAGGGCGGCGAGGATGCCCAGGGGGATGGAGGCAAGGAGGGCGAGGGTGATAGCGGTGAAACAGAGCAACAGAGAGGCGGGCATCCGTTCCAGAACCAATTCCATGGCGGGGGTGCGTTGCCAGAGGGAGTCTCCGAAATCGCCCCTCAAGGCATCCTTGGCCCAGTTCCAGAACTGGACCGGAAGAGGATCCCTGAAGCCCATACGCTGAGCGAAGGCCTCCACTTGCTCGTCGGTCGCCTCTAAGGGCATCATCATCCTGGCGGGGTCTCCTATCGCACGCGTGATGACGAACACCACGACCGAAACGCCCACGATGACTAGTATAGACTGGAGAAGCCGTCTGATGAGATATGCTGTGATCCTGATCACCCCCTTCCAGTAGTGGAGGGCGGGGCCCCGAGGGCCCCGCCTAGACATCGTTGTGATCTACTCCACGAGGGTCATATCCTTGACCAGGATGCGACCGTCAATGCGCGGCGACCACTGCAGATTCTCGCCCAGACCGTAGATGTTGTCCAGGTTGAGCAAGAAGATGCACGCGGCCTCATCGTAGATGATCTGCACTGCCTCGTGGTACATGGCCTCTCGGGCCGCCACGTCGGTCTCCGTCCTTGCGTCCTCGACTAACTGGTCAACCTGAGGATTGCCGTATGCCGCTTGGCTGCCACCGGTGGTGAACTGGCCGCTGAGTGTGCGGTCGGCATCCATCATCACGTTGTCGTGGGAGGAGTACTGGAGCTGAGGAGCTGCCTCCGCCCCTGCGAAGAGCAGATCGAGCCAGTCCGACCACTCGGCGATGTTGACGTCGATATTCAGGCCCACCGCCTCGAGTTGTGCGGCCACAGCTTCCACCAATTCCTTGTCCTTCAACCACCTGCCGGACTCGCCCACCAACTCGAGGGTTGCCCCTGCGGCTCCGGCTTCCTCAAGGAGATCCATAGCCATCTGAGGGTCGTACGGATATGCCGCTACACTGGGGTTGTACCCGAAGTGCCCCGGAGTCAGTATCTGGCCCTCCGCCACCGCCGCGTAGCCACCGTATAATGCTTCGGCTAGCGCCTCCTTGTCGATGGCGTAGTTGAGAGCCTGGCGAACCCTCACGTCGGTCAGGGGATCAACGTTGGTGTTGATTCTGATCCATGGGAACTCCAGCCCATGTCCGGAGACCGAGTTGGACACTTGAGCTAGATACTCCGGTATCAGGTTGGTCACTAACTGGGCCTCGCCAGCCTGAAGGGCTGCCAAGCGGGTAGCATCCTCCTCAATGGGCCTGTAGGTGACTCTGCCAATGCTGGGAGCTGCACCCCAGTAGTCAGCGTTCGCTTCTAGGGTGATGTGATCGCCTCGCGCCCACTCCACGAATTTGTAGGGGCCCGTGCCCACAGGAGCGACGAGGAACTCGTCCGGATTCTCCTCGGTGTAGATCGGCGGCACGATCTTCATCCAGGTCATGCGGCTGGTTAGCTGAGGATCGGGGCCCGTGGTGAAGATGTCAACCGTGTACTCGTCCACGGCCTCCGCGCCGGTGACGGTCTCCACGAAGGTAATCTGCTCGGAGTTGTATTCGGGATCTATGATCCGTTCGACGCTGAAAACCACCGCCTCAGCGTTGAAAGGCTCGCCGTTGTGGAACTGGACGCCCTCACGTAGCGTGAAGCGCCAGGTCGTATCATCGACTTGCTCGTAGTCCGTGGCCAGTCCAGGCACGATCTCCATGGTCCCTGAGTCACGGTGGAGCAGCATCTCGTAGATGTTGTCGTTGACGTTCCTCTCAAAGCCGTCGTCGGCGTACTGAGGATCCAGAGTCGAAGGCTCCCCACCGTCGGCGATAACGATGGAGATCTCCGCTGGCGGTGGAGGCTCCGGCGGTGTGGTAGCCTCCGGCGGTGTGGTAGCCTCCGGTGGTGTCGTAGCCTCGGGCGGCGGCGCTGGTGTGGCGCAAGCGCTAGCCAGCAGTGACACCAACAGGACCGCGACAAGTAGTGTGCCAATTCTCGATTTCACTTTGATTTCCTCCTTGCATTGTGATCTGTGTCAGGGCCAATCTTGTGTTGAACGGTCGGTTGGAGTGGATCTTGCTCTCTCACCTCCCTTCTGGTAATGATCTCTGAGACCCGGATACGGGTTCTCTTCGTCATGCGGACTCACTGGTCAGGTGATCCTCTGAGCAAAGAAACCCGTCATGCCTGCGTCGGCTACCCTGGTCTCGATTTCCTGAACATCCGTGGTGTAAAGGCCTAGTGCCTTCATGCGATCAAAATAGACAGAGCCTGAGAAGGTGAACTTCTTGAACATCCCCTCCTCAGTCTGCATCTGTGCCTTGACATAAGCGATCATGTCGCCGACGCACAGGCTGCGAGGCAGCTCCACAAGCTCTTTGCCCAGTGCGCATCTGGCCGCGTTATGGCCGGCCAAAGTGCCGGTGGCGATGGCTTCGGTGATACCCACGAGCATGCCCGCTTTCTCACCACCGCAGAACAGGTTATCAACCCCTTCCACCCTCAAGTAGTTGTCGCGGGGCGACATCGCCAGGAAGCGGATGGAGTTCCCAATCCCTGCGGAGTAGGGGTCTTCGAAGCGTGCGTTCTCGAGACCAGGTATGCTGCGCAACTCGATCAGCGGGTAGAAGGGGGTCATCAGCTTCGCATGACCGGTATCGAGCAGTACTACATTCTCGGCGAAGTCCGCGAGCGCGTATTGCTGGCAGCTCTTTATCGCCAGCAGCTTCTGCTTCTTCGCGGCTACATCCTTGGGCAGCGGGATTATGGATACGCCCGTTTGGTTGAGCTCACCCACAATACTATCATCCAGGGAGTCCTTGTTCAACTTGCATGAACCACTCATCGATCCGAAAGAGCCATCGACGCGCTTGGCCTTTATCTCCTGAACACCCGCACGGCCGGCGATGCTGACCCGACCGCCAAAGGTGGGGCAACGGGTGATGCACATGGCGCAGCCGTTGCCGTACTTGCGGCAGTTGCCCTGCGGGCCCATGGTGCCAGTGGTATCTAGAAAAACGTCTCCTTCGAAACGCTGTCCATTCTCCAGCTCCACAAACTGGATCTTTGCGTCTGACATTTGCACCTTCGTGGCTCGGGCCACTGTCCAGATCTCAACTTCCTTTTCCTGAAGATAGCGTCGCACGACCGGTTCCATGATTGCCACATCATATAGGCTCGCATGCTTGTGGCCAGGAAACTCCATATTGGCGTGCCGGGCACAATCATCGGTGAGCTTGAGGAGGTCGCCACCACCCATGGCGATCATTTCCTCGGTCGCTGTAAACCGTCCGTTGTTGCGCATGATGCCGCCCACTTGGCCTGCGCCCAACAGCGAGTCCGCTCTCTCCAGTAGGACGACGTCCGCCCCGGCCTGCTTGGCCGACAATGCAGCCGCACATCCTGCCCAACCTCCACCCACTACTATGACTCTTGGCATTTTGCACCTCTCTCTAACTGTCGATGCGGCTTTCCCTAGACCGATCTATGCGGACGTGCCGCAGGAGTGTTGTTGGCCTGAGACGGTACGCCGCTTCAGGTCGGCCCTGATTCTGCTCGGTCTGACGGGCAGAGTGTAGACCCTGACGCCTACCGCGTCAAAGATCGCATTCAGAATGGCAGGCGTGAGTGGCACGGTGGCTACTTCCTATATACCTTTGGCTCCAAACGGTCCAGTGGGATCAGGCTTTTCCACGATCAAGGTTCGAACGGCCGGCGCGTCGACGATGGTTGGCACGTTGAGATCACGATAGGTGCGCGCTCTGGGTATGCCCTTTTCCATGGGGTACTCCTCACAAAGGGCGTAGCCTTGAGCCATCAGACAGCTTCCCTCGATCTGGCCTTCGATCTTCTGGAGGTTGATGGCTCGCCCCACATCGTGGGCGGCCAACACTTCGAGGACTCTGACTTGCCCGGTCTTGGGCTCAACCTCCACTGCCGCTACCTGCGTCGTATATGCATATCCAGGGTAGTTGCGGTATTCCTCTGGGGGCACGCTCTTGCGACCTTCCACGTCAGCCAACGCAAAGGTCCTCGGTGCCGTGTACATGAAGCTGACCTCCACCTCCTCGCCTCGTTCGCTCAGGCGTGCCTCCAGCTCGGACAACGAGAGGTGGCTCTCAGACCTTAAGTCAACCACTCCCTCAGGAAGCAACTCTAGTTCGTCTGCTGGGATCCCGAGGATGTCTGCTGCTTTTGTGAGTAGCTCCGACTTGAATCTCTGGGCTGCCCCCACGACTGCATTGCCGCTGATCAGGGTTTGCCTCTGGGCGACGGCTCCGCTGTGCCTGGGCGTCAAGCTGGTGTCCCCGGTGATCAGTTCCAGAGCATCTTCAGGCAAGGGAAGGACCTCCCTCGTAACCTGCGTCAAAGTGGTGCGGATTCCTTGTCCCATGTCCACGGCGGATGCCCGTAGGTGCACCTTGCCGCCCGGCAGCAAGCTGAAGATCGCGCCAGCATCGTCTACTTTGCCCTTGCCAGCACCGACGTTCTTGAACGCGCTGGCGACACCGATGCCCAACTTCATGCCAGGACGAACCTTTCGTTTGATGTGCGGCAGTTCCTCTTCCAAGGCTGTCCGCGCCGCCACTATGGTCTCCCGGATGGCCACACTGTGTCGGAGGGTTTCTCCGGCGGCAGTCTGGCTGCCCTCCTTCAGGGCGTTCCTGTACCGGAGTTCAAAGGGGTCGAGATTCAGTTTGCGGGCCGCCTCGTCGAGGAGTGATTCGATGGCTACCGCTACCTGGTTGATGCCAAACCCCCGAAAGGCACTGGCGTTAACGTTGTTCGTGTATGCGGCCCAACCTTCCAGTCGCAGGTCTGGGACTTCGTAGGGTCCACAGGCGAAGATGCACGCCTGATCGATCACTCGCGGCCCAAGGTTGGTGTAGGCGCCGGTGTCGGACAGGAGCTTGGCGTCCACTGCGAGCAGCTTCCCGTCCCCGTCCAGACCCATTCTGTAGTCCATGATGTAGGGATGCCGTTTGGTGCTTCGCTTCAAGGATTCCTCTCTGGTCAAGGTGAGCTTGACTGGCTTTCTCGTGCAATAGGCTGCCAGGGCCAGCAGCGGCTCCACCGTCGCATCGATCTTGCTGCCGAAGGAGCCGCCCAGGGGAGTGGCCTGGATGCGAATCCTCTCTTCAGGAAGAGCCAAGACCCTCGCTAGCTGTGTTCTCAACTCAAAGGGGAATTGGGTAGGCACTTGGAGAACGAGTGTGTCTCCCTCCCAATGGGCCACTCCGGCCTCGGGCTCCAAGTAGGCATGCTCCACGAAGGGCGTCTCAAAGTGACCTTCCACCACCAGATGAGAATTGGCCAGGGCCCGATCCACGTCACCCACCTCGTGTAGAAGGTGCTTGCAGATATTGCCATCCGGATGAAGCTGAGGTGCGGTCCTTTCAAGGCTTTCCGCGGGCGAGAAGACGCCCGGCAGGGGATCATATTGCACCTCGACAAGATCGCGGGCCGCTTGTGCTGTGGCCTGGGTTTCCGCCAGTACCATGGCCACTGCGTCACCCACGAAACGCACTCTGTCATCGCAAAGGACAGGTTGATCGTGCTTCAGGGGACCGAACCCGTTGTATCCGGGCACGTCCACCGCCGTAAGGACCCGGACGACACCAGGCATTCGCTCTGCCTTGCTAGTATCTATGTGCTTGATGAGTGCATGGGGGTGGGCGCTCCACACAACCTTGCCATAGAGCATATCCGGCAGCCACAGATCATCGGCGAATCCTAGAGTCCCTTGGACCTTGGCTATGCCGTCGAGATCTACGACTGAACTACCATAGCCCCCTGCGGTGAGAAGGTTGATCTCGTTCGGGTGCCTCAACCAACGGGCGGCGAGCTTGACGGCGTCTATGATCTTGAGATAGCCAGTGCAGCGACAGATGTTCTGCTTGAGACCGTCGCGTATCTCCTGCTCTGTAGGGTCCGGGTTGGCGTCCAAGAGCGCCTTCGTGGCAATGATCATGCCTGGAGTGCAGAAGCCGCACTGCACAGCCCCAGCAGCAAGAAAAGCAGCCTGGATGGGATGCAGCACTCCAGGTTCCGACAAGCCTTCGATGGTGACAACCTCGGCGTCCTTCAACCGGCGCAAGGGCAGGAGGCAGGACTTCCTGGCCTTGCCGTTGACCAGCACGGTGCAGGCTCCGCAGTGGTTGGTGCCACAGCCGTTCTTGGGGCCCGTCAATCTCATCTCGTCCCGAAGGAAACTGAGCAGGGTCCTCTGGGGCTCCAGAGTGGGACGCATCTTCTCGCCGTTGACGGTGAGGTGGACGGTGACCATACCTTCCGGCTCCTGACTCGTCTGCACGCTCTGAATCTGGAGATGCTTGCGCACAAGGAACTCCGTTCCTCAGGAACTCGCCTGAGGAATCTGCTTATCCTTCACCTTCCGTCTTCTTGATGGTCTGTTGCCACTTGTGAACTGGCGGGATTTCAGTCTCTTCCGACTCAGTCACCACATCTATGAAAGTCGGTTCCTCGCTTTCGAGTGCACCGCGGATGGCGCCCGCCAGGTCCTGTGGCTGCTCGACTCGCACGCCACGCAGGCCAAAGGCCCTGGCAATGCCTGCATGATCGGTATCTGGCGAGAAATCCACGGAGATGTAGCGAGAGTCGTAATATAGGGTCTGTAGAGTCTTGATCCATCCGAAGCAGGAATTGTTGAACTGCAAGATCGTCACCGGCAATTGCAGGCGACCGATGGTCTCCAATTCACCTGCCGACATCCCGAAGCTGCCATCGCCCACCAGACCGACAACTGTGGCCTCCGGTCTGGCCAGTTTGGCCCCGACCACACCTGGTATGGCATAGCCCAGACCGCCGTGGCCTCGAGGTATGACGGCGTATCTTCCAGCGGGCGATGTGTAGAAGGCCGACGTGAAAGGAGTGCCCGTGCCCGCATCGGCTACGATGATGCTGTCTGAAGGCAGCGCATCATCCAGTTCTTTCATCACCCTCTGAGGTTTGATGGGCATGCTATCGCTCAGCATCTTCTCCTGCGCTTGCTCCCACCAACGGCCAGTCTCGGCAGAGATCTCGTCGAGGCGAGCCTGGTGGATGGATCTTGTCTGGTTTTCCCCCGACAATGCCTCGATCAGATCGGCCAAGGCGAGTTTCGCGTCGCCCACCAGCCCCACCGCTGTGGGGTAGTTGTTGCCAATCTCCTGGGGGTCGACGTCAACATGGATGATGGTCACCCCCGCCGTGGGAGAGGGGAGGGTCCAGTTCACCGTGGTCACGGAGTCCGTCCGACAGCCCACATACAGGATCAAGTCTGCCGCGCCCACCATACGATTCGCGTATTGGCGCGCGCCGTTGCCACCTACCACCCCGATACTGAGAGGATGGTCCTCGGCGATGCTGCCTTTTCCGTTGATAGAGGTACCTACCGGCATGGTAAGTGCTTCTGCCAAATGCGTGATCTCGGGCCACGCCTGGGAGATGATAGCTCCACCGCCAGCGATCATGAGCGGACTCTGAGCAGCCAGCAGCAACTGGGCTGCGCTTTCCACAGCCCTGGGGTCGGGTCGTGTCCGGTAGGCTGGATAGGTGAGGCATTCCTCTTCGGCGTACAAATGGAAAGCACCAACTTCCTCATCCAGGATGTCATGGGGCAGGGTGATCTGCACCGCACCCGGTCGGCCACTGGTGGCGATACGGAAGGCTCTGGCCATGATCTCAGGGGTTTTGGAGGCCTTCTTGATCCGCGTGCGCCACTTGGTCACGGGGGCGAAGAGCGCCTCCTGATCCAGTTCGGTCAAAACCCCCTTGCCATCGCCGGAAAGAGGGGTGTCCGACGTGAGCACTATCAGAGGGATAGAGGAAGCATGGGCCTCCGCCACACCGGGGAGGATGTAGGTGGCGCCAGCTCCACTGGGCCCCTCACATACGCCAGGCTTGAAGCTCAGTCTGGCATAGACGTCGGCCATGAAAGATGCAGACCGCTCATCTCGGGCGAGGACGTGCTTGATGCTTCCCGGTGCATCATATAGGGCGTCATAGAGAGACATGCTCGTGTCACCGGGTACCCCGAAGATGTACTCTACGCCATATTCCTGAAGCAGACGGACGACCGCCTCGGCGACTTTCACAAAATCTCCTCTCCAGTCTCGTCCGCGTCCAGAGGCCGCTCTATTGACAAGCCTTCTATCACACTGTTCAAGTGTTCCTTGACTCTTTGCTCTGCCAGGTCGGGGTCTCGCTTCTCAAGGGCCTCCAGAATGAGTTGGTGCTCTTTCAAGGACTTCTGGAGTCGACCCGAAATCCGGTCCGAGAGCAAGCGAAAGCGCTGCACGTGGTCGTCCAGGTTGTAGACGATGAGCTGTAGACGGTTGCTGTCGGCTCTTTGGAGTATGAGGCTATGGAACTGAGCTCCATACTGGGAAGCCAGCTCTTTTTCACCTTTCTTGAGGGCCGCTTCCATGAGTCGGAGCAGATCTCTAGCCTGGGCAAGCTCGCCGTTGGTGATGTAGGGTGCCGCCAGACGGGCTGCCAATCCTTCCAGTACGGCTCTGATGAGGAAGATCTCTCGTATGTCAGCGAGCGTTACGTCTGCCACATAGGTGCCCTTGTACAGTACCTTGGTCACCAGCCCATCCCGCTCGAGCTGATGGAGAGCTGTTCTGACCGGGGTCTTGCTAATGCCGAGCCGCTGGGCCAACTCGCTCTCCACCAAAGTCTGACCTGGCTTGAGCTTGAGAGACAGGATAGCTCCTTTGATGGCCAAGTACGCTCGATCCTTGAGGGAGACTGGCGCGCTGACCGGGTCCAGCTCTAGGGAGGACTCTCTGCTTGCGGTACGGTTGCGGATCATGGGCCGATCACCTCGCCTACGGTGCCAGACATCATATATCGTATATGATGTACAATTACCAGTATAGCATGCGTGTGAGTGGTTGTCAAGTGGGCGCGTGCCAGTTCCGCGGAAGTTTAAGGTAGGCTAGTTGATATTGCAGGGGCGTGACTGCCCGAGGCAGTCCTCTGTTGCCGGGGTCCTCTACTGCTCAGGCGACGGAGTGCTAGTCGTGAGAGTGTAGTGAGGCGCGGGAGGCCTCCATGCGGGAGCATCAGGAGCCACGAGGCAAGCGCCTCCAGAGCGGGGGCGCTTTGTCTCTATTCTGTGGCGAAGTAGTAGCTATCCCATAACAACTCGTCGTAGATGAGGATGATGCCAGTTGAACCCTGGGGAACCTCGAAGACCAATAGGCCGTCGATTCTGCCTCCCGGAAGCATCTCGCCCTCCAGCTCGTTGCCTTCCATATGCACGAAGGGGGGGTCGAAGATGAGAGTCCCTACGGCGACTTTGAAGTCATAGTCGGAAATGCTCAAGGTATCCGCATACCCGCCCCCCTCGTAGGCGACGCTTGCAGACAGTATGACGTATTCGTTACCAGGGTCTGGGTTATTGAACATGTTCCACTCGAGTGCCAACCGAGTTGCTTCTTCGCCCCTGGCCCTGATGCCCTGCACCGTGATGACCGCGCCATTGGAGGCAACTAGCGCATAGCCCAAGGGCACGGGATTGTCAGGGCTCAATCCCACGGGGGCAGGCGTTGGTTCCTCAACGGGCAGTGGCGCCGGGGCCTCTTCGCCAGGGGGACGAACCTCTGTAGTCTCGCTTGGGCAGCACTGGAAGAAGAAGAGAAGGAGCAACGCCCCCATCGCGACGACTGTGAGAGTCTTCATCGTACCTTTTCCTCCTTTGTGAGTCCTAGAGCGTCGTGCGTTGTCTGAGTACAACGAGCCACCACATCATATCACCGACTGCGAGGAATGGCAAGTCTACCTGCTGTTACCAGCAGGTGGCCCCGGCGTGGGGAGGCGGCGCACGTATCAGACGCCGTCAGGAAGCAGTCCTGAGCGACGGAGGAGGGCGGCGACGTGCGGTACGACGTACGAACGGGTGTCGGGCTGGCGCGTTTTGGTCATTTTGTCGTGAGATTCGGCGGAGAGATGACGCCACAAGTGGGTCCACCTTTCGGGACGAACATCATCTCACCTCACAAACGGATGGAGCAGTTTGCGAACCACTCCTTCCATCCGGTGCCACGCGGCTACATACAGGACGCGTTTCGGCGTCTGGGCTACGTTCACTCCTGGCGAATCGTCAGCTGCCACCGCTCGCCGGGTCGGCAGTAGACAATGAACCGATACCGGCCAGGCGATGGGACCTCCAACCGGCGTCCGCCTGATGGCTGGACACTCGTCTCTTGGATTATCAAATCCGTTACAGACGGATCATCAGGAGCAAGGTCCACGCCTTCCTTCTCCACCCCCAGGCCGAATGGCCACATGCTCGGTTCTCGCCACTGGAATGTGATCGTCCCGGCGTCGAGATACATGTACTCTGTCGGATGCCCGTCGTACGAGCAGCCGCCCGACCCTCTGTAGAGCACAATCGATATCGGATCTGGCGTCCGTGTCGGCCTCGGCTCTGGCGCCGGGGTGGATGGAGGAGGAGAGAAGGCACGGTCACTAGTAGCGATGAGCAATGTGGTGCCGCTATAGATGGTGGTGCTGGTGAGCCCATTCAGCTTCATGATAGCCTCCGCAGTGGTCGCAAAGCGGGCCGCGATAGAGCTGAGACTATCACCGGACTGCACAACGTACGTGACGTGCGAAGCCGTTGGCATGGAGCAGGCGGTGGCGGTGGTTGCAGTCGTCGGCATCTCCGCGTGGGCCTCGCCCTGGCTTGCCGAGGCAACTCCGGTGGCTGTCTCTGTGGCGCGGAAAGTCGGCGGCGGACCGATGACTGCCAGGCCCAGGCAGAGGACACACATGCACGCCAGCATCAGGGCAGTGCCCGTGCCAGCCGTCGTCAACAACTTCTTGCTCACTGGTCGCCTCCGAAACATTGAGGCCTGGCCGCCACTACTCGTAGGGCTTCGACTCGCCTGGAAAACCCAGCCAAAAGCCTACGCGGTCGATCACTCGATAGACTCGTGGAGCACCGGAGGTTGAAGCACCAGAGAAGCGCACTTGCCGAATTGTACCACGAAGGCGAAGGCAGCGCAACGTCAGTTCCACACAACGTCAAGAGGGCAGGCCGTTGAGAGGCGGCGGATGTACCAGATGCCCTCAGGGAATCCTGAATGGCGGTGGGGCCTCACGCGTGACGTGAGCGGCTATCTCTTGAGCTATGAGGACTAGTTCTTCTGCGTTGTCACGTCCAACCATCTGTCCTCCTTTGGTTTTGTGCAGTTCATGACTTTGACGAGCGTGGTGGATCTAGTGCAAGAGATGAGGAAGGAGCTGACTTAGCCACTCCTGTATGAACCACTCGATGATTGCTTCCAGGGCAGTCAGTACCAACCAGCCCCCCGCTCCGAAGACGACGACGCGAAGCGCCGTTCGTATTCGAGAAGGGGGGTAAGCCTTGTCCAGAGCTTCCTTGAGAGCCTTCTGTCTCTCAGGGTCGGGCAAGCGCGCATGCAGCCACGCCATCCAAGCACTTTGGGTAGCTCTGTCGCGGGTTATCGAGGCTGGGCCTACGAAGACGCCAGTCGCTGTGGTAAAGGCTGACTGCCCTGGACGTTTGGGGCGGCGTTTTACGTGCAACAAGAAACCCCTGACGTCGGAAGCGTCAATCTCTTCCACGGTCAGGGGCTTGTCATTTGCCTTGAGCCAAGTCTCAAACTCCTTGAGGTGCCTACCGTAGGAGTCCAGAGTCAGAGGCGACTTGCCTGCCAACTCAAGGCTTTCGAGAAAGGAAACCCTAGTGCGGTCCAGTCCTGGCGGCGACATCGGATACCTCCGTGTGTCGACACCGGCCATACTAGGGTTATCTCAACTCCTGGTTGTGCCTTATCGTGCTTCGCACATCTCGCACATATCGAATTATATCAACCAGGCCGTGTCGTGATACAAGTGCCGGCGACTGGACTTGAACCAGTGACCTAGGGCTTATGAATCCCCCGCTCTGCCAACTGAGCTACGCCGGCAACAAACCCACGCCGATGGCTCTGATGACCATCGGCGTGCAGATCATGGTAGCGGGGGTTGGATTCGAACCAACGACCTCCGGGTTATGAGCCCGACGAGCTTCCACTGCTCTACCCCGCACCGTGTGTAGAAAAGATTATACGCTATTCACCTCAGAATGTCAAATGAGAGCGCGCACTGTCAGTACCCGGACCCAAGGAGGAGATTCGCCCATTGCTGCCAATAGGCCTGGTCCTCGTTCTGTTGCTCCTCAACAACGCTCGTCTGATGGGTCACCGACGATGGCTCTGCGTTTGTGGGTACCACGACGACCATACGTTCGCCAGGTTTGATCAACTGCAATCTCTCCCTAGCTATCTTCTCCACATATGCGTCGCCCGCGACATACTCCAGCCTGTGGTGGAGTGCCTCGTTTCTCTCTTGTTCGAGAGCTACCTGTTCTCTCAACCACTCGACCTGGCGGTCCACGTGGAAGCTGTCCAGCGCCTTGCGACCGAAGTCAATGACCAGAAAGGCAACCAGCGTGAAAGTGACGATGGTCACTATTCTAGGCAGCGACACGATGCCGTGATGTCTCTTCTTAGTCACCACTTACTTCTCCGTACCTCTGTTGGAGTGACATTCGTCGCCGCGGTGAGTGGAGATGGCGGGAATCGAACCCGCGTCCAGAGAATTGGATCGAGGAGTTCTACAAGCTTAGTCGGCTCTTTTCTTTCTCGCCCCCCAGTGCCTCATACCGACCGAGTCCCTCGGGAGCCAGCCGATGCGGGGTTCCCCCCCTTTGACATCCCTTATCGGCGTGAGGGGTGTCGCACTCCGGCTTCATGACGCCCGGTCCTAGCCCGCCAGAGAGAAGCAAGGTGGACGTGGCTGCCTACGCAGCCAGTGCGAGTTGATGCTCGCCGTTTATCTTTGGGTTGCCCCTGTTTAGCGAGGTGGAGCACCTCGGCTTGCTATCCTCGACCAGCCTCCCCTGTCGAAACCTTTCATCCCCATGATGAGTCAGAGCTAAGAGGGACAATGGGCAAGCAGGTGTACCCCCGATTCTGTTTTGACCGCCATCTGTCTCAGGACTCATCGCCCTGGTAATGACTACCGCCAGGGGCGTTATCCCTCTTGGCGCCATCACTGCGACAGGAGCGAGCTCTCCTTGGAGAACCCACCCCGCCTGCCTTGCTCCCAGTCAGACATTCGCCTAGCCGCCGCCGTCACCGACGACGCTGGTGGTCTCTTACACCACCTTTTCACCCATTACCTGCAGG
>Ga0209979_1000593_pt1 | contig 47102 bp, 44 predicted proteins | sample AnhtaG_FD_183114 | JGI IMG/M metagenome (GOLD analysis project Ga0209979, IMG submission 183114) | Deep subsurface microbial communities from Anholt, Denmark to uncover new lineages of life (NeLLi) - Anholt_01485 metaG (SPAdes) (version 2) | ecosystem: Environmental > Aquatic > Marine > Oceanic... | reverse complement strand
GGAATGAGCCTTCCCCTCGAAGCGGAAGGAAAGCAGGAAAAAGTGAAAGAAATCCCGTTTTGGCCGAATTTTGTTTTCCGTGAGATGATCGTTTGGCTTCTTCTGGTCGGAATCCTTTTTTCGGTCGCCATATTTTTTCCTCCATCCTTGGAAAAAGCTGCCGATGTTATGGCCCCGGCTCCGGAGGGAATAAAACCTGAGTGGTATTTTCTTTTCCTGTTCCAGACACTGAAGATTTTTCCTGCCCATGTCCTTTTTATAAGCGGTGAGATGCTGGCTGTTCTGCTGATGATTTTTGCAGGTGTTTTGTTCTTTTTCCTCCCGTTTTTCGATAACAAACCGACCGGAACAAAGGGGAAAATCATCACTCTCCTCGCTTATGTTTTTATCCTGTATGCCCTGGTCATGTCAGTCTGGAGTCTGTTATGATCAAGAAAAGACCTTCCTTTCTCCTCGCTGCCTTCCTTTTTCTGCTCTTGCTGTCATGGGGCGGAGTTTTCTATTGTTCTGCCCAACAAGGTGTGGCCCAAGTACAGACGAGCACTCCTCAAGAGAAAGAAGAACCGGAAAAGATCGTTGGCGATCCTCAGGATGCAAAACAAAAAACAGGCATTTTGGTGTTTGTTGCCTGGATGTGGATTTCTGTTTTTGTGATCGTCTATTTCCTGCGGTTGAAAATCAAGGAAGCCGACAGATTGTATCGACTCCGGTTTTACTCTGCAAAAAAAACCTAATCCCCCTAATCGCAAAAAAACATCAGGCATGCCCTCCGCTCTAGTTCGGATCTAAAACGCCATTCCCTCGTCGCCCTTCTCGGCTCCTGCGTAACTCACGCCATAACCTTGTACACAAATCAGGAAGTCTTGTGTTGCTCACTCGACGTCACCGTTAATATAAAGCATTGCTCAATACATACTCGGAGCCTAGCTATGCCGGGTACCCTCGAAGAACAACTCATAAAGGCTAGATCCTCAATGGCGCTGCGGACATACCTGATGTTTTTTTTCATAAGAGTTTATCCACACATGACGGAAGAAAATCGGATTATTTCCTTTTAAGGCTTGGATTGTGTGAAAATTTCTTCGGCTTCGTCGTCCTGTGTATAGAAGGAAAGAAAATCCATCATGAAGGAGATTTGCAGCCACAAGGATCAAACTCAAGGGCACCGCCAGAGATTGCAGAGAAGATTTCTGAAAGGAGGTCTTCATGGATTTTTGGACTATGAGGTTGTGGAGCTGCTGCTCACTCTGGGTACTCCCCGGAGGGATTGCAAAAGGCTGGCCAAGCAGGCCATGGGCAAATTCAAGATGTTGAGACGTGTGCTCGAAGCCAGTGAGGATGAACTCCAGGAGATCGAAGGACTCGGCCCGAAGAACATTTTTGGCATACGGCTTGTTCAAGAGGTCTCGCGACGCTTCCTCCGGGAAAAAATGATGAGCAGGCCGGTCTGCCATTCCTCTCGAGAAGTGTTCGATTATCTGTATCATACACTTCGTGATGCCAAAAAGGAAAAGTTCAAGGCCATTTTTCTTGATGCGAAAAATCGAATCATCGAGGAGGAAACATTTTTTGAAGGGACGGTGGACACGAGCGCTGTTTATCCGCGAGAGATTCTGAAGAATGCGCTCAAATACAATGCATCTGCTGTCATCTTCGTCCACAACCATCCCTCGGGCGATCCCGAGCCCTCAGAAAGTGACCGGGAGATCACAAAAGAACTGGTGTTTGCAGCGAGTACCATGCAGCTGAAGGTTCTGGATCACATTATCATCGGCAATAATCAATATTTCAGCTTTGCCGACCGTGGGCTTATCGAAGACTACGAATTTCTCTTTCAGGATTTAAAACGAAGGATTTGATCATGGAAATCAAGGAACACGTTACCGATTTCAGAAAATCGGCACATGTCCCTGATTTCAAAGCCTATAGCAATATGTCCTGGCTTAGAATAATCATATTTATGAATAATTCAGGCTAGATTTAAGAAATTCTTTCCATGAATAGTTGTATTTTAGATGCTTATGCTATTAAATAAATTAGACCGTTGCCTTCCTACCATTCTCTCATTGGCCTTTCGTTCTAATTCGAAGATTGGTTTTGTCATGCCGACTTTGCTAAGAAAAGAATTGTCAAATGCTTGGATGGAAGGTAAACTCTTATGGAGGAGGTCGAAATGTTGGATGAGAGAGAAATTGCGGAAAAAGCAGGCATGAAGCCGATAGAGGAAATAGCCCAAAAGTTGGGATTGGATCCTGAATTATTGGAGAAATACGGGAAATACAAAGCCAAAATATTACCGGATGAGGTGTTACAAAAAAGCGCAAAAAGAGGGAAATTGATCATGGCCACAGCCATGAGCCCGACACCCGCAGGAGAAGGCAAGACCACGACATCTATCGGGCTGGCCGATGCCATGAACCGTTTGGGGAAAAAGACGACCGTGGCGTTGCGGGAACCTTCCCTTGGGCCTGTTTTTGGGATGAAAGGTGGTGCCACCGGCGGAGGATACGCCCAGGTAGTGCCCAGTGATGAGATAAATCTGCATTTTACCGGAGATATCCATGCCATCACGGCCGCGCACAACCTTCTGGCTGCTATGGTCGACAACAGGCTGCATTTCGATGGGTCCTGCGGGCTTTTGGATTGCCGCCGGGTGACCTGGAAACGCGTCATGGACATGGATGACCGAGTACTCCGGGAGGTCGTGATCGGGATTGGCGGGCCGCTGCGGGGAATCGCTCGGGAAACAGGGTTCGACATCACAGCCGCTTCAGAGGTCATGGCCATATTTTGCCTCTCAGAGGGATTGGCGGACCTTAAGGAACGGCTCGGGAATATTTTGATAGGATATTCACCGGATCGGCAGCCTGTGTTTGCCCGTTCCATCAAAGCCGAAGGCGCCATGGCAGCCCTGTTGAAAGATGCCCTCAAACCCAATCTTGTGCAAACTTTGGAGGGAACCCCAGCCTTGATCCATGGCGGGCCGTTCGCCAACATCGCCCACGGAACAAACTCGATTTTAGCCACCCGCTTGGCTCTCGGACTATCAGACTTCGTGATCACAGAGTCGGGATTCGGCTCAGACCTGGGAGCAGAGAAATTTTTCGACATCGTGGTCAGAACAGGTCACGTGCCCCCTCCAGCTGCCTGTGTACTGGTGGCGACCATCCGGGCGCTTAAGTTCCACGGAGGCATCAAACTGGAGGAAATCAACCGGGAAAACCTTGATGCGGTGAAAGCAGGTTTCGCAAATCTTGAGAAACATATGGAAAACATGCAGACTTTCGGTGTTCCGTTCGTGGTGGCCGTGAACCGGTTTCCCTCTGACACGGTGGCAGAGATCGAAAAAGTCAAAAAACTCTGCAAGGATAAAAAAGCGAGAGTGGTTCTTTCAGAAGTGTACAGCCGGGGAGGAGAGGGCGGGGAAGAACTCGCCAGAGAAATCCTCAAAGCCGTCGATGAAGACAAAAATACGTTCCAATTTTTGTATGAACTGGACATCCCCATTGTAGAAAAAATAGAGACGGTCGCCAAGAAAATTTACGGGGCATCGACGGTCGCTATGGAAGGAAAAATAAGACGGAAAATCCGCCGGATCGAAAAAAGGGGATTCGGTAATCTTCCGGTGTGTATCGCCAAAACCCAGTATTCCCTCTCCGATGACGATGAGGCTCTGGGCAGACCGAAGGATTTTACCCTTATTGTCACCGATGTTTCCTTGAGTGCTGGTGCGGGTTTTGTCGTGGTTTATTGCGGAGACATCATGACCATGCCGGGTTTGCCCAAAATACCCTCTGCGGAAAAAATCGACATCACAGAGGATGACAAAATAGCAGGGCTCTCATAAGGTGGGTTTACAGTATTTTTTAATTGTGATAAATAAGGGAGGTCTTTGTATCAATCCAACATGAAAGGAATAATACATGTGTGAAGTAAGAGATGTTTTTATCGTCGGGGCGGCCCGGACGCCGATCGGTAGTTTTCTCGGGACGATCAAGGATATTAAAGCCCCTGAATTAGGGGGCATCGCGATCAAGGAAGCGTTAAAACGTGCGGGTATCGCAGGGGAAGATGTTGATGAAGTCATCATGGGGAATGTGGTTTCTGCGGGAGTAGGACAGGCCCCTGCCAAGCAAGCCCTGTCAAAAGGGGGCATTCCCCACACCGTGAACAGCTTTGCGGTGAACAAGGTCTGCGGTTCAGGTCTCAAAGCCGTTCACCTCGCTGCCCAGTCCATATGGTTGGAGGAGAATGAGATCGTGGTGGCCGGGGGAATGGAAAGCATGAGCCAGGCTCCTCATATGGTTTGGGGCGTTCGGAGTGGCGTCAAAATGGGCGACATCCAGATGAAAGATGCCATGATTTATGACGGGCTTTGGTGTGCTTTTGACAACCAGCACATGGGAATGACCGGTGAGGTAGTGGCGGAAAAATTTGGGGCTAGCCGAGAAGAGCAGGATGTCTATGCCGTGAGCAGTCACCAGAAGGCTATCCATGCGATCGAAAAAGGTTATATGGAAGAGGAGATCGTTGGGGTTGAGGTCCCCCAGAGAAAAAAGGACCCGATTTTGTTTTCTGTGGATGAGGGGCCCCGAAAGGATGCCACTATCGAAAAGTTGGCCAAACTTCGGCCGGTTTTTCAGAAAGATGGGACAGTTACGGCCGGAAATGCGTCTAGTTTAAATGATGGGGCTGCTGCCGTGGTGGTAGCCTCGGCCGATGTAGTCAAAGAGAAAGGATTGGCGCCGATGGCTCAGATACTTGCGTTCACGTCCCATGCCCTTGAACCAAAATTGGTTATGTACGCGCCCAAAGGAGCCATAGAGAAACTTCTGGCCAATGTGGGTTGGACGGTCGACGATGTGGAGCTTTTTGAGATCAACGAGGCATTTTCCTCACAGCTTGTGGTTTTGATCAAGGAGCTTGGTTTGGACAGGGAGAAGGTCAACGTACATGGAGGGGCTGTGGCCCTGGGCCATCCGATTGGGGCCACTGGGGCCCGGATTCTGACGACCTTGATATACGCCATGAAGCACCGCGGGCTAAAAAAGGGTGTGGCCTCCCTCTGCTTGGGCGGAGGAGATGCCGTGGCCATGGCCGTGGAAGTTATGGACTAGGGAGGAACGATGGACATAAAAAAAATCGGCGTTATCGGTGCAGGTACCATGGGAACAGGCATTACCCAAGTGGCGGCCACAGCGGATTTTGATGTCCTCCTTCACGATGTGGAAGAAGATTTCCTGCAAAAGGCGCTCGCCAGATTGGACAAAACTCTGTCAATGCTTATAGAGAAGGGGAAAATAGAAGGGGATAAAGACACCATATTAGGCAGGATCCGAACGACCACAGATCTGGCCGACTTCAAGGATGTGGATTTTGCAGTGGAAGCTGTTTTTGAAGATTTTGCAGTTAAAACAAAAGTCTTGAAAGAGCTGGATGAAATCCTGCCTCCTGGCATCATCTTGACCTCCAATACATCCTCCATCTCCATAACACGCTTGGCAGCTCTGACCAGGCGTCCTTCCCAGTTCATGGGGATGCATTTCATGAATCCTGTGCCGCTGATGAAGCTTGTGGAGCTGATCAAGGGAATCGCCACCGACCAGGAGACTTTTAACCAGGTGAAATCCTTGACGGAAGCCTTGGGCAAGGTTCCCGTGGAGGCCAACGACTATCCAGGATTTATAGCGAACCGCATCCTTTTGCCGATGATCAACGAGGCGGTTTATGCAAACATGGAAGGTGTGGGGAGTGTGGAAGCTATCGACACCGTGATGAAGCTGGGGATGAACCACCCGATGGGGCCCCTGGCACTGGCAGACCTTATCGGACTGGATGTTTGCCTGCATATCATGGAAGTGCTGTACGATGGGTTCAAGGACCCCAAGTACAGGCCCTGTCCTCTGTTGCGGAAGATGGTGGATGCCGGATACCTTGGACGGAAGTCCGGGAAGGGATTTTACGACTACAGCTCTTAACAAAGGCAGAAAAAATAAAAGGGCTTTGATAAAAAAGCCCAGGAGGGCGATATGAAACAAGACGACACCGAAGAAAAACAGGAATCGAGAAATAGAGCCATCGAAGCAGCCGTCCTGCAGATCGAAAAGCAGTTCGGCAAAGGCGCTGTGATGAAGCTCGGCCAGAAGGACGCAGCCCAAAAAGTGCCGGCCATCCCGACAGGGTCCATTGCGTTCGATTTGAGTCTGGGCATAGGCGGCTTTCCACGGGGAAGGGTCATAGAAGTCTTTGGCCCGGAGGCAACCGGAAAATCCACTCTGGCCCTCCATGTCATCGCAGAGGCCCAAAAACAGGGGGGGCAGGCGGCTTTTATCGATGCCGAACATGTCCTCGATCCGACTTATGCCGCCAGAGTGGGAGTGGATATCGACAATCTTTTGATTTCCCAACCCGATTACGGAGAACAGGCTTTGGAAATTGCCGAGGTCCTTGTGCGCAGCGGTGCTGTGGATGTTATTGTCGTCGATTCTGTGGCCGCTCTCGTGCCCAAAGCAGAACTGGAGGGGGAGATGGGAGATGCCCATATGGGGCTTCAGGCCCGCCTTATGTCCCAAGCGTTGAGAAAACTCACAGCGATCGTAAGCCGATCCAAGACCTGTTTCGTTTTTGTCAACCAGATCCGGCAAAAAATCGGATTTTTCCTTGGAAGCCCTGAAACAACCTCAGGCGGTAGGGCTTTGAAGTTCTACACATCGATGAGGATCGATGTGCGCCGGATTGCCGCATTAAAAGACGGGGACCAAGTCATCGGAAACAGGGTTAAGGTGAAGATCGTGAAGAATAAAATGGCCCCACCGTTCCGGGAAGCCCAATTCGACATCATCTTCGGGGAAGGGATATCCACTGAAGGAGACCTGATCGACTGCGGCGTCGATTCAGGCTTGATCGAAAAGACCGGAACCTGGTACTCCTACAAAGGGGAAAGGCTTGGCCAAGGCCGGGAGAACGTCAAAAAACTCCTGAAAGAAAACACTGAGTTAGCCGACCAATTGAATAGGGAAATCCGTCAAATGCTGGGACTTTTGCCTGGGAAAAAAACAGAAGAGAAAGAAACCTCCCCTAAACAGGATAAATAGTCAGGGCACCTCCAACGATTCACCCCCGTCCTTCACATAGCGGGCAATATCTTCATGCGTGGCGAACCAGACATCGGCATGGGTTTGCATGTATTGGATAAGAGTTTCCAGCATGGTTATGCGGCTTCTGTGGCCGATGTACTTGGGGTGCATGGTAAGCACGAACAAAGTCCCCTCCTCGTAGGCCTTTTCGAACTCGGCCGCCCAGATAGAAAACACATCCATCGGCTTGATGTGAGGGCGGACGCTCGTGTATCGTGAGAACCCAAAATAGGGATAATCGTCGAGCAGCCACTCTACCGGAAGTTCGACGACTCCTGTGGGTTTTCCGTCCTCCAGTATCTCATATGGACGGTCGTCGGCCATCAAGCTGCTGTCGTACAGGAGGCCCATTTTTTTGATGATGGCGAGCGTATAGAGGCTGAAATCCCAGGAAGGGGTCCGGATCCCGACCGGCGCCTTGCCTGTGAGTTCCTTCAGAGTATTAAAGGATTTAAACATAAGTTCCGTTTCTTCGGGTTCGCTGAGCAGGGAATTTCTTTCGTGGATCCAGCCGTGGAGGCCGATTTCGTGCCTGTTTTTTGATGCGATGGTTTGGATCTCCTCCTTGTGAAGTAGGGCAGTGACCGCAGGGACAAAAAAGGAGGCGGGGACATCATACTTGTCCAGAAGGTTGAGTATTCGGGGAACAGCCACGCGTGCGGCATACTCTCCCTGGGAAAATGTGCCCGGTGACAAATTCAAGTCGCGGAGGGCGTTTGTTTCTGCGTCGAAGTCAAAAGACAGGGCGACAGCTACCCTTGCCCCGCCCGGCCAGCTTTTTGGTGTGAGGTCCTCTCCGGCCCGGACTCTGTTGACCTTGGATTGGACTTGCTCCAGACTCCATTCCCAAGGTTTTTCTTCCTGTGCCGGGGTTTTGGTGCAACTAACGGAAAAACTCAACAGGGCCAGAAGGCCAATATGGATCCAAATGCATTTTTTCATTTTTTCCTCCTAAGCATAAGACTCACCATGGATGTCCGACAACGCTCATGTACAAAACGCTCTCCTCCTCTCCGTCAACGGCGAGGAGAGCGTTGATCTCTTCATCGTACAGGGCAGCGATCTGGCATGTGCCCAGATTGAGACCGACAGCGGCCAGGGCGAGATTTTGGGCGATGTGTCCGGCGTCCAGGTAAACATACCGGTAGGCCCGTTGCTCGTATTTCCACTTGGCCCTTCCGAAAAGCGCTGTCCACACAAAGACAGCATTGGCCGCGTAGGCCATGTCTTGGTCGAGAGCTGCTTGAGCGATCTTTAAACGAAAATCCCCTTTTTGGAGCTGTTCCAAGTTGTGATCTGGGATGTTGTAATGATAAATCCCGGCTTCGATACTCTCCACGTTGTTGAGGACAAGATAGGTTTCCACGGGATAAAGGGCTCCTGCAGATGGACAGGCCCTGAATTCAAAGCCCATTTCTCTTTTGGTGATGCCCTGGGTAGCCCAGAGGAGCCGGGAGAGAACCTGTTTCGACAAGGGTTCGTCCTTGAAGTTCCGAACACTCCTGCGCTTGGCAATGGTTGTCCAAAGGGGTTCTCCTCCCTCGGAGGCAGGCGTTTCCAGCTGGACCTTTGGGGCTTCCGAGTAGTGCTTGTAGGTTTTGGGTTTGGCGTGCCAGAGCAGGGGACGGCCGGAAAGTTTTCCACGGAAATATTTAGTCTCCTTTTGGAAAAGATCGCCGATGGTTTCTTTCATTTTTTCCTCTTTTTTTCGAGAGCTATAATTTTTTCTCGGACATCCTTGAGTTTCGGGTCGAGCCTCAAGGCCCTTTTGTAATAAAGAAGGACCGTGAAGACCAGCTGGGACCGGGATGTTCGTTTTTTCAATCTATGATAGTGCATACCCGAACACGATAAAAAGAATTAGAGAAATCCCTGCAGCGATCAGGGCATACGGGATCTGTGTGCGGACATGGTCTATATGATCGGTTGCCGAAGCCATCGAAGAGATGATCGTGGTGTCGGAGATGGGCGAACAGTGATCTCCGAACACACCCCCTCCCAAAACGGCTGCAATGATCAGACCGGGATGAAGACCGATGATGCGGATGATCGGCACGGCGATCGGGATCATGATGGCGAATGTTCCCCAGGATGTGCCGGTGGAGAACGCGATGAAACAGGAGATCAGGAAGAGCACGGCTGGGATGACGCCAGGGTTGAGAGTGGTTTTGGCGGCTTGGGCGACGAAGGGGCCGGTGCCCAGGGCATCGCAGGTGTCGCCTATGGCAAAAGCCAGGATCATCAAGCTGGCCAGGGGAACAAGGCCTCCCACTCCTTTCATGAAAATATCTGTTATCTCCTTGGTCCGCATGATCCCCTGCGCCCTGTAGGCGATGGCCCCCGCCATTAAGCCGAGGATCACCGCCCAAAGGACGGACAGGGACCCCGATCCTTCCATCAGGTTCCCTTCGCCTGTGATGATCAGGACGACTGGCATGGCCACGACCATCGTGACCACCGGGATCAGCATGTTGATCGCCCGGGGTGTTACGCCAGGCTTTTCTTCCATCATCACCACATCGTCCGCGATCAGGGGTTCGGCCCCGTCTCGCAGGAGCTTGCTTTCTTCCCTTACCCGCTTCTCGGCTTTTTTCATAGGACCGATGTCCTTCTGGCCTATCACCACAAAAAGGACCAACAAAAGGGCTGTGATGGCATAAAAGTTGAAGGGCATCGAGGAGACCAGGATTCGGACGGGATTTTCCATCCCCTGGGTGGCCAGAAGGCCGATGATAAAAGCCCCCCAGGCGTTCAACGGGATGAGGATGCACTTGGGAGCAGAGGTGGAGTCGAGGATATAGCTCAGCTTCTCCCTGGAAATATTGAGTTTGTCGAAAATCGGGCGGCAGACAGCCCCAGAAACGAGAACGCAGATGCTGGATTCGATGAAAATGATAAATCCCAAAAACCAGGCAAGGAGGCTGGCAGATCTGTGAGTCCGAACAAGTCCTTTTCCGACCACCCAGTTCACGAACCCCTTCATCCCTCCCGAGTACTGGGTGAAGGTGATGATCGCGCCGATCATCGCGCTGAAAAGCACCACCCGGGTGTTGTCGGCATCCTTGAACACGGAAACCAGGGCGTTTATCGTCTGGATGAGTCCGACCAGCGGATTCCACCCGTGGATGATGGTCCACCCGAGCCAGATTCCAAAAACGAGAGAGATGTACACATGTTTTGTTTTGATGGCCAAAAAGATGGCCAAAAGAGGGGGAAGAATGGAGATCCAGCCAAATGTATCCATCAGCCGTACTTTACCCAAGAGACAATATCACCGCCTCCCTCTTATGTCAACTCATACGAGGTAATTACGGAGGAAGAGGGCGGTGTGGGATATTTTGGACCGGATGATCTGCTCTGGGGTGCCTTTGGCGACCACGCGGCCTCCCTTTTCCCCACCTTCGGGTCCTAGGTCTATGATATGATCGGCACATTTGATCACATCCATGTTGTGTTCGATGACCACGACCGTGTGCCCGTAGTTCACGAGTTTCTGGAAGGTGTCGAGCAGGACGGAGATGTCGTTCGGGTGAAGGCCGATGGTGGGTTCGTCGAACAGATAAAGGATTCTTTTCGTCCTTTGATGGACGAGGTTATGGGCCAGCTTGATCCGCTGCAGCTCGCCGCCGGACAGGGTTGTGGTGGGCTGCCCCAACCTGAGATAACCCAGTCCCACCTCGATAAGCGGAGCTAGTTTATTGCGGATTTTTGGGCGCTCGGCAAAAAAATCGCAGGCTTCTGAAATACTCATCTCCAAAACATCGCTGATGTTCTTGCCTTTGTATTTGATATCCAGGATTTCGTCCTGGAATCTTCGGCCTTTGCACGCTTCACAGGTCAGGACGATGTCCGAGAGAAACTGCATCTCCACGATTTGCTGACCTGCGCCTTTGCATTCCTCACAGCGCCCTCCAGGGGTGTTAAAGGAAAAAAACCCCGGTTTGTAACCCATGGCCTGGGCTTCTCGTGTTTGGCTGTACACCTCTCGGATGTCGTCCATGGCTTTGGTATAGGTGGCAGGGATGGACCGGGGAGATGTGCTCAACGGGGACTGGTCGACCATCAGGATTTTATCCAAGCCCTCAAGTCCTACGATTTCCTGGAAACCGTCGGATGATTTTCCTTGCCAGCCCAAGTAAAGGACATCATGCAGGAGGGTGCTTTTGCCCGACCCGGAAACCCCAGTGATACACGAAAAAACGTTTAAAGGGATTTGGATATCGAGATGACGAAGGTTGTGTTTATGGGCATCCCGGATGAATAAAAAAGATCCGGGTTTGCGTCTTTTATCAGGAGTTTTTATCTCTTTTACTCCTCTTAAGTAGTCTGCGGTGAGAGACCCGGAATAGGCGAAAAAATCCTTCAAAGGGCCGGCGTACACGATTTCCCCTCCTGCCTCTCCGGCCAGAGGGCCCAGATCGATAAGATATTCGGCAGATTTGATAATCTCGGGGTCGTGTTCCACTACCAGAACTGTGTTTCCGATCTCTTTGAGGGATTTGAGGATGTCGATCAGGCGGTTGTTGTCACGTGCGTGGAGTCCGATACTGGGCTCGTCCAACACAAAAAGGGTCCCCACCAGGGATGTGCTCAGGGCTGCGGCCAGGTTGATCCGCTGGGCTTCGCCGCCACTCAGGGTAAATGTCATCCTGTCCAACGTGATGTAATCCAGCCCGACCTCCAGCAGAAACTTCAGCCTGTTTTGGATCTCTGCGATCAGTTTTTCCGCCACATGTTTTTGGAAAGGAGAAAGCGGCAGATCCTGGAAAAAATCGGAGGCATTCCGGACAGTTTTATGGACAACTTCACCGATATGGAGTCCTGAAATCTTGACACTCAAGGCCTGCGGGTTGAGCCGCATCTGATGGCAGCCCGGGCAGGGAACATATTTTCTGTAGCGGCTGATAAAAACCCGCACCTGCACCTTGTATTTTTTCCGTTGTAGCCGGTCGAAAAAGTCCTGTACCCCGTGAAATCCGGAACCGCCTTCAATAATCAATGTCTGCCATTCTTTTCTAAGGTCCTTGAACGGGACATCCGTAGGGATATTGTGTTCCTGGGCTTCCGCAATCAACCTTCTCATCCTCCTGCGGGATACAGGCTTGGTCCAGGGCTCGACAGCTCCTTCTTCCAGCGATTTGTTCTTATCGGGAATGACTTTGTCCTCGTCAAGAACCGCCAGGTCCCCGAACCCGTGGCATCTGGGGCAGGCGCCCTGAGGGCTGTTGAAAGAGAAGAGGTTGGGAAAGGGATCTTCATACAGGATCTGGCATTTTTTGCACTCGAGTTTTGCAGAGAACAGGAAGGTTTCACCCTCTTCTGTTTGGACTTTGACCTTGCCATCACCCTTTTTCATCCCGATTTCAAGAGAGTCGACAAGCCTATCCCGTTCCTCTTCATCCAGGGTCATTCGGTCTACCAGGACATCCAAGGTTTGGTTCTTTCTGCCTCTGACCAAGTCCAGTGGAAAAATTTCGCCCTGGTGAATGATCCGGTGATACCCGTCTTTCTGCAAATCCGAGAGTCCTTTGTTTCGGGGCCAGGGGAAGGATATCCAGATTTTTGTCTGGAGAGGGAGGGTGTGGAGTTTTTCCACGATGGCGTCGATCGTGTCCCTCCGGACAGGTTGGCCACATTTGTGGCAGTGAACCACCCCCATCCGGGCAAAAAGGACACGTAAAAAATCGTAAATTTCCGTCACAGTAGCCACAGTAGAGCGAGGATTTTTGGTGACGGCTTTTTGCTGGATGGCAATCGCGGGAGGGATGCCTTCTATGCGTTCTGCCTCCGGTTTTTCCATCCTCTCCAGAAATTGGCGGGCATAAGCGGAAAGGGACTCGATATACCGGCGCTGTCCTTCGGCGTAAAGAGTGTCGAAAGCCAGGGAGGATTTTCCCGACCCGGATACCCCGGTGACGATGATCAATTTATCCAGGGGAATATCCAGGTCGATATTTTTCAAGTTGTGAACCCGGACGCCTCTGAGGGCGATTACCTGTTTCATGATAATATTTTTTGCTTTTCTCTGATTAAGAATTCCTATTATACACTGGTTTTCCCGTATGCAAAATTCTTGTAAATAATATTTAATCTGGATTATTCACGGACCGAGGTTGCTGCAGATGCGAGGCGTGACCCATGCAGCTGTGGTTGTCCACCGCAAATGGGTCACAACAAAGCAGATGAAGTAAGATCGGTTCGCCCGTAGGGGAAAAAATGCCGCTGAATATAAAATGATTCTTCTTGAAAAGTTTTTTCAGCAATGTCAGGATAACTTCCTGATATTGCTGAAGTAAAAAAAGCAGCGGCATTTTTTATGAATAGTTCAGATAATCTAACAGACGGCAAAGATTTATTTTGATATAATGGCAGGCCTTAAGGAGGTTGGGATGAAAAAAGGGACAAGGATCGCTCTTATCCTAGGAGCCATCCCGTTTATCACCATGGTTTTTGCCCTTCCGTTGGTCAACCGGATCGAACCGATCATCCTGGGATTACCGTTTTTGTTGTTCTGGTTATTAGTTTGGGTGGTGCTTACACCTGTCATCCTTGCCTTGGCTTATAAACTGGAGAAAAAATACAACCCGCCCGAAGAAGGGGAAGACAAGTGAACGTGGCGTTATTCATCATTCTGAGCACCATCCTGTTCTCTGCCCTGTTGGGCATTTATGCAGGCCGACATGTCAAGATGAATCTGGAGAACTGGACGGTGGGAGGCCGACAGTTCGGGATCGTCATCATATGGCTGTTGATGGCAGGGGAAATCTACACGACGTTCACCTTTCTTGGGGCCAGCGGTTGGGCTTACTCCAAAGGAGCGCCCACCTTCTACATCCTGGCCTATGGTGCTTTGGCCTACACCCTGTCCTTTTTTATCCTCCCGGCCCTGTGGAAAGTGGGAAAAAAACACGGCCTTCACACCCAGCCGGATTATTTTGTCAATCGGTATAACAGCCGTGCTCTCGGGATCTTAGTAGCTCTTATCGGCGTTTTTTCCATCATTCCCTATCTTCAGCTTCAGCTAACGGGATTGGGCTTGATCGTGGAAGTGGCCAGCAACCAGGCCATTCCTGCCCGTTTGGCCATCGCCATTTCTTTTGTTTTGACCTGTGTTTTTGTCTATACCAGCGGAATCCGGGGAACTGCCTGGGTGTCCATCGTCAAGGACATCATGATGATCGTGGCAGTGCTTGTGGTCGGGATCGGTGTGCCGATAATCTATTTTGGGGGATTCGGCAATATGTTCCGCACGCTGATTGAGCAGAAACCGCAATACCTCGTTCTTCCAGGGGCGACATCCCATATGGGTGTTATTTGGGTGATGTCCACCCTCCTCCTGACCGGATTGGGTTTTTACATGTGGCCCCATGTGTTCGGCTCGGTCTTTTCTGCCAAAAGTGCCAACATCATAAAGAGAAATGCCATCATCATGCCCATCTACCAGATCCCGATCCTGCTCATCTTCATGGTGGGATTCACGGCCCTCCTGGTTATCCCCGGTTTGGCAAACGGAGACATGGCCTTTCTGGAATTGGTCAATAAAACGTATCCTTCCTGGTTCATGGGGTTTGTGGGGGCAGCCGGGGCTGTGACTGCCATGGTTCCCGCCTCGATCCTCGTTTTATTCGCTTCGACGCTGCTCGCAAAAAATGTGTACAAGGCAGGATTTAATCCGAAAGCCAGCGATGAGACCGTGATGAGGCTTTCCCGATTTCTGGTTCTTGTCATAACGACCATAGCGCTGGTTTTTGCGATAGCCTTTACGGAGGAACTGGTCAATCTGTTGATCTTCGGGTATGACGGCGTTTGCCAGTTTTTTCCGGGAGTCGTCCTGGGGCTGTTTTGGAGGCGGGTCACAAAAACGGGGGTTTTCAGCGGTCTGATCGTAGGGATCGCTGTTGTGGTTGTGCTTATTGTCAGCGGTCGTGACCCGTTCCTCGGGTTGAATGCGGGATTTGTGGGATTGGCCATAAACAGCATCGTGACATTGTTGGTAAGTCTTAGCACAAAACCAACGGATGTGAAAAAACTTGAATCGGAGGATATGCATGATCGATGAGTTAAAAAAAGAAACTGAGGAATTAACCAGCCAACTGATCGCCTGGCGCCGCGATTTTCATCGGCACCCGGAAACCGCATTCGAGGAGCTTCGGACCTCTTCGGTTTTGCGGAAATTCCTAGAGGACCATGACATCCCCGTTCAGGAAATGGCCAAAACAGGGCTCCGTGGTGTATTGAGGGGAAAACCTGGAGGCAAAACGGTTGCGTTGAGAGCCGATATCGATGCCCTTCCTCTAAAAGAAGACGGGGATAAAGAGTATATATCCGAAAATCCTGGAGCTGCCCATGCCTGTGGTCACGACGGACACATGGCGATCCTGATGGGGGTGATCGAGCTTCTCTGCCGAAGAAAAGAAGCCTTCCAAGGCAATGTGGTGTTCCTGTTCCAGCCCTCTGAGGAGAGGATTCCCGGAGGAGCAAAGCTCATGATAGAAGAGGGCGCCTTGGAGGAAGTCGATGCCATATTCGGACTCCACCTCTGGCAGCTCCTTGCCACGGGTGATGTCGGGCTCGTGAAAGGTGCTATGATGGCCCAGCCCGACAAATTCACGATCCGTGTCAGGGGAAAAGGCGGCCACGGCTCGATGCCCCATCAAACGGTGGACCCTATCCTAGTGGCCTCCCATCTGGTCGTGAATATCCAGAGCATCGCCAGCCGGAATGTGGACCCCTTGAAGCCTGTCGTTATTTCCGTTGGAACCATCGAGGGAGGCACGATTTACAACATCATCCCCGAGGAAGTGGTTTTGACAGGCACGGTCAGGAGCTTTGACGCCGATGTGCAGGAACTGTCCGAAAATCGCTTGAAGGAGATAACCGATTCCACGTGTTTGACCTTCGGGGCAACGGCTGATTTTCAGTACGAGAAGGGCTATCCTCCTCTTGTCAACGATGAAACCATGGTGGATTTTGTAGCTCATATAGCCGGTGGAATATTTGGAGAGGGTAAGGTGCAAGAAATCGATCCTGTCATGGGTGGGGAGGATTTTGCCTATTTTCTCCAGGAGGTTCCGGGGGCCTTTTTGTTTTTTGGGATGGGAGATGGGATGGAATATCCCCATCACCACCCGGCGTTTGACATAGACGAAAAAGCGCTTCCCCAAGCAACTCTTTTGATGACCGCTCTTGCTTTGGAGTATTTGGAACAAAATTCCTGATGAATCTTTATCTGGTTATTCCTGTTGCTCTGGCCTTGGCCATGGATGCCTTTGCCGTTTCGGTAGGGCTGAGCGTGCTCCCTGGAGGTCTAAAAAAGAGTCAGCGTTTGCGCCTGGCTGTTTTCTTCGGATTTTTCCAATTTCTGATGCCGCTGATCGGGTGGCTGGCAGGTCAGGGATTCTTGGATTACATACGGGATGTGGATCATTGGGTGGCATTCGGATTGCTTTTTTTTATCGGAGGAAAAATGGTGGTGGAGTCTTTCCGCAACGGGGGCTCGGCAAAAAAAGTGTCGGGTGATCCGACCAAGGGCGTGACGCTGATTTTGCTCTCGGTTGCCACCAGCATCGATGCCTTCGCCGTAGGTTTAAGTTTTGCTGCTATCCAACAGAAGATCCTGTATCCCTCCATAATCATTGGAGCGGTGGCCTTTGTGATGACTCTTCTTGGGACAAAAATAGGGCCCGCGATCGGTAAGATTGTTGGTAAAAGGGCTGAACTTTTCGGAGGTCTTATCCTGATTTTTATCGGAATCAAAATCTTGACCGAACATTTGTGATCCTCAGGAACTGTACGCTCCTCATCTTGGAGGCCATCGGCAAAAACAAGGCCTGCTACAGCCGGAAATATTTGCAGAAGATGGAAAGGCATTTCCCGATCCGGTTCTCCAGGCTTAAAAAGTTACGAAAAAAACTGAAGACGAAAATCCTTGGCAAGAGGAGGAATGTCATTGATCTGGAGCTGCACATATAAAGCGTTTCCTTTCATGAATAAAAAATTAGCTTGAAGAACGCTCCAATTGTAAATAATTTCTGCCGGTTTTAGCATTTAATGATAATCCAAAACCAGTCAGAAGAGTTAGGTTACTCATGGATTAGAGACACGAGTTTTTATTTTTTCACAAGATGCTGAATAATAATCTTTTCCGCTTCCGGCAAAATCTCTCGCCAATCGACAAAATTTTCCTTTTCAATTGTTACGTCATAAGGTTCGGGAGTAATTCTTTTCATACCCTTAATCCTGGACAGATCATTGATCATCGGTGTATTTTTTTCTGGACTTGTGAGAGTCAAAATCATGTCTCGTGTTACTTGTCCTGTAACACGTAAGGTAGAGTAATTAGGATTTGGGTAAAATTGATGTTTCAATTTGAAATTTTTGTTCCGACCAGTTTTCCTAAGCCACATTTGCTCCTCCAATAGGTCTCCGGACCATTCCCGCGAGTTTTACGGTCTTTTCTGATTAAGACAGTCGGTGAGGGCTCTTCTCAGCGTTTCAGCTGCTAAATGAGCACAATGGACATCTTCCTCAGGCAGCCCCCCAAGCTTTTCCAAAATTTCACCAGAACTGACACCCGCCAGCGCCTGTGTAAGTGATTTATCCTTAGGCAACTCTGTGGTAATACTTCCGCAAGCAATAGATGTTCCACAGCCGTCGGTTTGAAAAGCGCACTCTATGATTATTTCCTCTTTTGTTTTTACGAACATCTCCATTGTATCCCCACAGGGACCTTTCACCATGGCGTATCCACCAGGGTTTTTTATTTTTCTGAAATTCTTGGGATTTTGCCAATGATCAATAACAGTATGAGAATATCGTTTTCTTACCTGTTCCATGATTTGTTCTTGGAGTTCGCGAGAAAATTCTTCTAGATCCTTAACATCTTTGGACATAACTTTTCACGAGTTTTTATTTTTTCAAGTTCCAGCCAACTCTGTTGTAATTCCAGCGGTACCATCTACCGAGTCCAGCACCGCAGGGTCCTCTGCCATAGCCTAATTGTCTAGCGCCGCGACCGACGCCAAGTCCGAAATTCCCACGATTCATGCCGTAACCTCTAGCAATACCTCTTCCGTAACCATAATAACTGCGACCCAACCTGCCAGCACCTCTCCCTGAGTAAGTTCTCCTCATCCCGGCACCGTAGCCATAACCACCATATCCATAATTACTACCTTGAAATCCTCGGGATCCGGATCCAAAATATCCTCTGCCGAAATCGCCCCTGCCATAAGGATTCGTGCCGTAAGCATAGTAAGCGTCAAAGACGGCTTTTTGGTCTTCGGTTAATAAGTCCCTGATCTTTTTTTCGTGTAGAATCTCCTTATTTTGGATGTCCTCTTCAAGCCTATAAATCACATCCCAAACATTATTGATTCTTTTGGGATCAGGACTTCTCTGCGCCTCCAGCTCATCAAGCACCACATAATTGGATCTGAGCTTGGCAATCAAGGGGGAGAGTTCTTTCTCAAGTTCAAGCTCAATTATATCGATCTTCTCCATCTGCTCCTGGGTAAGATTCAGATCATAATAATCATCTTCAATTGGGGGACCATCTCTGTAAAATCTTTGCGCATAAAGACCATGAGAAATAAAAAAACAAGAAATAATAACCATACCGGTTATGAGAGCCATTTTTTTCATGATTTTTCCTCCTTTATTAAGTCCCGAAGGACTTAGCCATTTATCAGAATTTAACTCCGGAAAAATTCCAGAACATCTTGCAGATTCTGGGAAAGATTCATTATGGCTTCTTTCGTCATCCCTGCATAGCCGAATCGAATGCAATTTGGGGCTCCAAAGACCGAAGCAGGGACAGCGCTGAATCTTTCAAGCTCAAGGGCTTTATCGACAAAAGCTTTATCGTCACATTCCAAATCTTCAGGCAGTCTAGCCAGCACACTGATGGCTCCTGAAGGAGAGTCCTTGTCTCTTCCTGCGAGGGTAAATCCTTTGTCTCTTAAAACCGAAATGATAAGATCGCAACGGCTCTTGAGCTCTTTTTTTATTTCAGTGATAATTCGAGGGGATCGGCCATTTTTAAAATCTTTCACCTCTTCCTTCAAAAGTTCTATCAGCATGTTTTGGCCGAGTGTATTTGGCGAGGAGGAGAAGGACCGAATCATATTCGGCATCCAGGAATTTGTGAACATTTCATCAGCAGCTAATACATAGCCGATCCTTGCTCCTGGTATGAGGTATTCTTTCGAGGCAGAGCTGACGATGACGGTCCTCTCTGGAGCAAAGGACAGCATGGATTGGGGTTCACCTTTGTAACGGATGAAGTTGTATACTTCATCGGAAATAATGATGAGGTTCATTTTTCTTGCAAGTTCAGCGAGGCGTGCCAATTCCTCCACTGACAACACATCGCCTGAGGGATTGTTGGGGAAGTTGATAAGAAGGGAAGTGATTTTGTTCTCTTCTATGAATTTCTTTGCCCTTTTAAAGTCCGGATTATAGTCTTTGTCGAATAAATCCATTACTATGGGATTCCCACCGGCATTCTGGATGATCCCCTTATAATTGCTCCAGTGGAGAGACATGAGACCAACATTTTGATTGTATGCAAAGAGATGCATCAAGATTGCAAGCCCCTCTGTGGCTCCTGAGACAATCGCAACATGTTTTTTATCCAGTCCTTCAGGAGGTAATCCAGGCTTATTTTTGAGCCTGTAAGCATATGTCCAAAATTGCCCAACGAGCTCGCGAAGTTCCTCTAGACCAGCTGAGGGTCCGTAATATACTTCTTTATCGGGGAAAACTCCGACAATTTGCCCCTGGTCACTTCGAATAAAGTCAGGTTTTTTTGCGGCGATTAATTTTGCCTTTGCTGCGATGGTAGGAATAATGGGTTCAGAGGACAGGGTTTTCCGGATCCCCTCGGGCATGATGGTCCAGGCCCTCTCAAGGAGAGGAGTTTTAAAAGAGGTCGTATTTGGCATTTTCGATTCTTCCTTTACTTTTTTTCCATCAGAGAGGCGATTGCATCTCTCACATCTTGAACGGTAAAACCGTATTTCCTCCTCAGTCTTCCTAAGGTTTCATCGAGAGAGACATTCGAGGGAAGGTTCAATTTGTCGGCTATTCTCCTGGCCGGAATGCGCGCCTCTTTCCCGATATCGTTTAAGGTCATTCTTCCTGTGATCAAAATCCCCGATTGATCTTCAGCGCTTATCCCTCTCGTCAGCTTTTCCTCGTGTTCGGCCTCTTCTGTTTCTCCCTTGCTCTGGACTCCTCTTATTTCTTCTTGAGAAGCTGGTTCTCTGCTCAAAATGTCAGATATGACATCTCTAACTTCAGAAAGGCTAAAGCCATATTTTTTTCTTAGCCTGCCAAAGGTATCATCTATGGAGACATTTGAAGGAAGCCCTAATTCAGCGGCGATAGTCTTTGCAGCAATTCCCGTGGCTTTTTCAGCTTGTTTGAGGGTGGTTTGACCGCTGATTACGACATATACCGATCCGTCTTCATACAAGATCTTTTCATCAGAGGCTGGAGATCTTTCATCCGATAATCGTTGCTGATTCGCCCTTCCTCCAAAATCTTCATAAGCGCCGGGAACTCTCGGATAGAGAGCCCAAAAGAATAAGATTAAAAGAATTGAGCCTATTGCCGTGAAAATCAGCACCGTATTCCATTTCTTCTTGAATATCTGTTGGGATTTGCTTTTTATCCATTTCCAGCTTAGAAGGATATGAATTGTCACGAGGATAACAAAAGCGATAGAAAGGTAAAAATGGATATTTCCCCACTGATGCCGGTGCAACCCGAGGAAATATTTGGTGCTTTCCGGGGCTGTAGGCCCTTTGGGAATGACAAGGCCCATGAGAAACCCGATTACAGCAATGCCAACGACGGAAAGAAAAAGAAGGGTGTCCACCAGGTACTGCCAATCTGATTTTTTCATTTTGTAATCTCCTCTCTGACAATTAATGCGTGGAGTTTCTCCCATATATTTTTCATTTCTTTTGATGCAGAATTCTTCTTATATTCGGTTAACGGAATCCCTTGAACCATGGATTTTGTGACTTCCTCATCGAAAGGTATTTTTCCTAAAAGAGGGATAGAATTTTTTTGGCACCAGCTTTCGATCTGTGCAGAATTTTCAAGATTGATATCGAACTTGTTGATACAACAAGCTGTTCGGGTCTTGAAATGAGATGCCATTTGAACTACGCGTTCCATATCATGCATACCTGCAAGCGTGGGCTCGGTTACCACGAGCGCTAAATCTGTCCCTGAAAGGGAGGAAATAACCGGGCAGCCTATTCCGGGGGGGCCGTCGATGATGACAAAATCCAAGCTGTTCTCTTTTGCGATTTCCTTCGCTTTTTTCCTGACTTCTGAAACCAGCTTCCCTGAATTTTCTTCCCCGATTCCAAGCCTCGCATGGACAAAAGGTCCATATTTGGTCTTGGAAACGTACCATTCCCCTGAAAGGGCCTTTTCCATTTTAATGGCTTCAACAGGACAGACAAAAGAACAGACTCCACATCCTTCACAGGATATGGGATCGATGAATACTTCTTCATTTTCTTTTACTGCAATCGCATCGAAACGGCAAACTTCGATACACTCTCTGCATTGCGTGCATTTTTCGTCGTCGATGAACGCCTTTTCTCCTCCTATGAAGGATTGCGTTTCTCTAATTTCAGGTTGGAGGAGGAGATAGAGATTTGCCGCATCGACATCGCAGTCTGCCATGACCTTGTTTTGAGCAAGCGTGGCGATGGCCGCGCTTATGATCGTTTTTCCTGTCCCGCCCTTACCGCTAATGATGACCAGTTGTTTCATTTTATTAAATTTTCCACCTCTCTGAATAATTCGAGGAATTTTTTTTTGTAAGCGGGTTGGGTTTCGACGATGGTATGACCCTTTGAATAAGCCACAGCGATATTTCTATCCATAGGTATGGTCATCAAGACAGGGATATTTTCTTTCGTGCAATAATCCTGGACTTTTTGATCCCCGATATCGGAACGATTGATAACAACCCCGAATGGGATCTTTAGCTCTCTCAAAGTTTCAACAGCTAAGCGAAGATCATTGAGCCCGAAGGGAGTCGGTTCGGTCACAAGTAGAGAGGCATCGCTTCCCTTGACAGCCTCTATCACCGGGCACGATGTTCCTGGAGGGGCATCGATGATGATCATCTGCGATGAATTCATGTGATTTTTTACGGCCCTTATGATGGGAGGGGACATGGCCTGGCCTATATCGAGTTTTCCATGGATGAATTGGATGTTATCGGTTTCACCAAATTCGACAACACCTATCCTCTGGCCTTTTTCTTTGATAGCTTGCTCAGGGCAGAGGAGGCTGCAGCCTCCGCATCCGTGACAGAGTTCTGGGAACACAAGCACCGTATCTTTAAGAACTGCGATGGCATTGTATGCGCAAACTTCGGCACATTTGCCGCAATAGTTGCATTTCTCTTCCACTATCTCAGGGATGGGGAGGAAAACAGGTTTGGTCTCGAGAATGCGAGGCTTCAGGAAAAAATGAGCATTGGGTTCTTCAACATCGCAGTCTAAGAATTGAACCGATGTGTGGTCATCTAAAGACTGCGCTAAATTTACTGCGACTGTTGTCTTTCCTGTTCCTCCTTTGCCGCTGGCTATTGAAAGAATCATTGCACTCTAATCTCTTTTCCTGCTCCGATCTTTATGAAATCATCTTGATATTCTTTGGCAAAGATTATGCTGCATTTATCACCGGAACAGTGGCACGGGCCCACTTTTTTCACCCCTAAAGCCCGAAACCTAGCCGTAATTTCTTCGATGTCTGCCTCATCAAAACCAGCTAAATGGAAGCCTCCAAAAACCATGTGAATACTTTTTTCTAAAAGTTCTTTGGCTGTGAAGACAATATTGACGATCCTGGGATGCGCGCAGCCTGTTACCACGATGAGACCTTTGTCCGTATCGAGAATTAGAGATTGCTCCTTGATCCAGCCCGGAATCACTCCTGTGGTGTAAGCCCCTTCACATATTTTTTGAAAGTTTTCGACCTCTACGACAGTAGCTCCTGCTGATTTTATGGACTCCTTGAAACTTGAAGAAAAGAATTCGGGAAGCCAGACTTCCATTTTGGAATTTTTGGTCAAAAGAATGTCCAGACCATCTGTATGATCTTTATGGGCGTGGGAGAGAAAAACCAGATCAATCTCTTCAGGACGGATTCCGAGTTTTTCCATGTTGGAAAGCAATATGTGTCCGTTTTTTCCTGTATCGAAGAGTATGGATTTTTCGAATCCTTTAATGAAACAGGAAAATCCCCAATCCTTCTCGAGATCTTCCTTAAAGGAATGATTATCATAGACAATTGTCATCCGGATTTGTTGATCGGTGTTCATTATCTAATCTCTTCGGCACGTTCCTCCCTCCGAACAGGGTGGCGTATCACATCGTTCGGTCGATCCGCAACAGGTTGAACCTTCTGGAGACGAATTTCCTCTGATAACAACTGATGGCGTGGAGAATATCTTTTGGAGATTTTTACCGTTACAACCGGAGCAGGATAAATCGAGTTCTTGATGACGCGAGCGAAAAAAAACTTCCGTGACTTTGCCGCATTCCTGACATTTGTATTCATAAATAGGCATTTTCACCCTCAACGAGTCAATTTATTCCCACATTTAGGGCAGGATCTCTGGTTACAGGGATTGCCTCTCTGGTGTGGAACTCTGGCTCCACAGGATGGACAGACGCAATAACCTCCTGGCCCTAAGCTTCTGCCTCCCATTCGACCTCGACCTCCATCTTGACCTTGTCCTCGTCCTCCTACTTGCATTTCAACCTCCTTTGTTAGTTATAGGCCTCCATGATCGAGGCCTCTTCCTTCATTAAATCTCCAGCCATTTCCTTCATGTTCATCTTTTCCCAGAAGGATAGTTTGTTATGAGCTTCTAGGTACTTTAGGGGAATAGGATGGGTTCCGTACTCCTTCTCGAGATTATCAAAACATTGAAGCTTTTTGTTCTCAATAAGATTCATCTTGTTTAGATTTGTCTTCTGATTTTTTTCGAGAGAGTTTCTTATCAAGCCAATTTCCGGTCCTAATCCTTGGGGACCGGTACCATCCCCTCTTGGCATGTCTCTCACCTCCTTTGTTAGGAACAAAACTTTTCTAGAAATTTTATGGCATAAATTTTTTTAATGAGCTTTACCTTTCAAAATATTTTCGACTATATTCATGAAAGCCTTGCCTGCTTCAGATTCAGGTTGGGAGGCAACAAAAGGCTTTCCCTCATCGCCGGAGATAACAATTTTTGGATCAAGAGGGATTTTTCCTAAAAAGGGAACTCCCAATTCAAGGGCGGCTTTGTTTCCTCCGCCTTCTTTGAATAAATCGATTCTTTTCCCGCAGTGAGGACAGACCATACCGCTCATGTTTTCGATTATTCCTATGACTTGGAGGTTAAGCTTCAAGGCAAAGACGACGGCCTTCCTTGAATCCATAACAGCCACTTCTTGCGGTGTCGTCACAACGACAGCCCCTGTAGCGGGGATAAGCTGAGCCACTGATAAGGGTTCATCGCCAGTCCCTGGTGGAGAGTCGATAATGAGCCAATCCAGTTCCCCCCAATCCACGTCCCCCAAGAATTGCTGAATAGCTTTCATCTTCATCGGCCCTCGCCAGATAACAGGAATACTTGGATCTTGCAAGAGAAAAGACATAGAGACTAATTTCAAATTCTTGTCCACATCCACTGCCTTTATTCCATCAGATGAGAAGTCCATTTGTTTGCCTTCAACTCCCAACATCTTGGCCAGGTTAGGACCATGGATATCCACATCCAGAAGTCCAACCCTCAGCCCTTTCCTGGCAAGTGCCAGGGCGAGGTTAGCTGCAACGGTACTTTTTCCCACTCCGCCTTTTCCGCTGAAAACAAGAAGCCTATTTTTAATCTTGGCTAAGGTCCTTGCGATTTTAATTTCTTCTTCTTTTATATTTTCTTCCTTTGCTTTTACTGCCATTAATCCCTCTCGGATCTGTATTTAGAGAGCGCGTCCTCGGCCTTTCCGCTTACATTCGTTATCACTTCAATTCCTGAGGATTGGAGAACCCTTTGCGCGTTGGGACCACAATTTCCTGTCAATACGGTCCCAACATTTTTGCTTGCTATGAGCTGGGCAGTTTGTATTCCCGCTCCATGGGCCGCTTCGATATTCGGATTTTCGATGACTTCAAAATCCATGGAATGAGGATCGACAATCAGAAAATATCGAGCTCTGCCGAATTTGGGATCCACTTCCGAACTGAGGTCTGTGCCGTCCGATGTGATACAGATTTTTGTTCCTGCTGACTGGGAAATTTCTTCTGTGTGGTTATCGCAGGGAGAATGTGCTTCTGCTTCATGTTGATGCCCGCATAAATCATCTCCAGCTTCCAGTTCTTGCCTTAAGAATTTTTCGATAATTTCATCGACTGCCCCTTGCACACCTATGATTGTCTCGATATTCTTCTGCGCGAATAAGCCTTGGGCCCTTGGGCCCATCCCGCCCGCGATGATGCAGTTTATGCCTTTCTCCGAGAGATATTGGGGCAAAAATCCAGGTTGGTGGCCTGGATTGGGAATTTCTTCCCTGCTTAACATCTGTCCTTCTTTAATTTCAACGATCGTGTAAGACTGACATCTGCCAAAATGTGCGGAAACGTATCCTTGATCTGTAGAAATAGCTACTTTCATTTTATCTCCTTTTTTGGGTATTTTTTTTCGCATTTATTTTTTGTTCTATCCTTGTTGCCGGAGGAATTCAGAAAGAAGCACTTGATTTGTAAGTTGCCTGGGCGTTGCAATCCGTTAATTTTCTGTGCTTCTACTTCAAAAAGTTCTCCTCGAATTTCATCCAATAGAAACTGCCTAAGTTGTCAAGGAGTCCTTGAAGACCAAATTTCTCTTTTTATTTTCAAGCTTTATTCTTCTGCTTTTGCTTTTTTAATTCTATTTGTCTCTTCTTAAGTTGATTGAGTTCATCTTCGAGTATTTTTGCTTGTTCTTCTAGAGCATCCATTTCCTGTTCTTCAGTAAAAGGCTGAAACGTCGAGTAAGGAGTAGCCTGGGGATAAAGATGTCGCCATCCACGACCTCTTCCAAGGCCGAATTCTCTGCCAAAACCTCTTCCGCGTCCGAAACCATAGCTTGGTCCGGGAGACATAAAACCTGGGCCAGTAGATCCTGCGCAGAAACCCATTCCGCGTCCGGTCATAGGACCAGAACCCATTGGGCCTGTTCTATCACCTCTTGGCATCTTGTTTACCTCCTTCGTTAAATAAATTTTTTCATTTGCATTTATTGCATAAACCTAAAAATTCAATATTATGATCAAAGATTTTAAAATCATATTTTTTCGCCAGTCTTTCTTCTGTCTTTTTTACGAGGCGTAATTCCTCATCCAGGAATTCGCTGTAGTCGATGATTTTCCCACAGTTGGTACAAACGAGGTGGTGGTGATGTTCCTTTTTTTCGCTGGACAGGAAATCATAACGGCTCTGCCCATCGCCGAGGATAAGTTTTGTAACAATGCCCATTCGGGCCAGCAGGTCAAGTGTACGGTAGACTGTGCTCAATCCCATGCCTGGATAAGATCTGTGGAGGGAAGCATAAATTTCCTTAGCACTCATGTGTTTTGGAGATCTACTTAAAAGTTTCAAGATAGCCTCCCGGGGCATTGTCCACCGAGAAGAGTGGCTCTTAAATCTTTGTCTCAACTTGTGAGGTCCTGGCATTTTTATTTTCCTTGTTGACAATGATTATCATTATCATTTAAAATATAGCTTATGTTTTGGTGGTTGTCAAGGAGATCTTTGATATAAACAAAAAAAACGAATTTCAAAGGAGGAAAAATCATGCCGAACATGTCGGAAAAAATCGACGGTAAGAAATTCATGTGGGATGAAGGAAATTATACGGCTGAGTCAGAAGCGAAGGAAAAAATGGCTCATTACGAAAAGGACGGATTTGAAACACGGCTCGTGAAAGAAGAAAGTAAATTCCTTGTTTACACAAGACGAGTTGTAACAGAAATAATATTAGAAGAAGGAGGACAACCGTTATGAAGGGATCCGTACTTGTAATCGGTGCCGGTCCTGCAGGAATGCGGGCAAGTGCAGAACTATTAAATCAGGGTTTTAAAGTCGTTCTCGTTGAGGAAAAACCCACGATCGGTGGCAAGATGGCACAAATCGAGGTAGTGTAAAATTTTATGTGTGAAATAGTAAAGGAGTAGAAAAAAAGGCTCTTTTCCTTAAAATAGGGATTGATCTAAAACCTATTTTTGAAAGGAGAAAGAGCCTATGAAAATCAAACTTAGCGTACCAGAGTTTTTGCAGGTATGCAAGGCCATCCGGCTTCGACCTGAGCGGATATTCAAAATGATTCGCTCTGAGATTCGGGAGGCCGTAGGTCACTATCTGAATGAGATGATGAAAGCAGAACTTACAGAGCACTTGGGCCGTCAGCCCTATGAGAGGAAGAATAGTGATGGCAATCATCGTAACGGCGGTTATCATCGCAGTATAACTCTCAAAGGCATAGGAACGGTGGGGCTGGATGTTCCCCGGGATCGGAAGGGATTATTTAAAAGCCTCGTTATTCCCCGGAGCAAACAGATTGAGGAAGAACTTCGTAGGGATATCTGTTTGATGTTTCTCACCGGTATCAGCACCCGGACCCTTTCGATGATCTCAGCCCAGTTGATCGGACGAAGGATAAGCCATTCCCAGGTCAGCCTGGTGAGCAAAGAGCTGATTGATGCTGTTGAGCAGTGGAGAGAGCGGGATTTATCGGCGGAGAAGATAAAATATCTGTTTGTGGACGGGGTGTGTTTCAAGATGAGAGTGGCAAAGAGTGTGGAGAATGTTCCTGTGCTTGTGGTCATCGGAGTGAATGAGTTTGGACAGAGGATGGTTTTAGGGCTGCAGGCTGGGGATAAAGAATCGGCCACATGCTGGAAGGAGTTCTTCAAGGATCTCAAACGAAGAGGTCTTGATGGCCGTAATGTACAACTCGGGATCATGGATGGGCTGCCTGGGTTGGAGAGGATTTTCACAGAAGAGTTTCCAAAGGCCAAGATCCAGCGATGCCAAGTCCATGTGGCAAAAAATGTCTTGGCAAAAGTTCCTATGAAACTCAAGCAAGAAGTTGCTGTTGATGTCCGCACCATCTTCTATGCCTCATCAAAAAAGAAAGCCATGGGGTATTTTGATCTTTTTCAAGAGAAGTGGAAAAAGGAAGTCCCCTCTGCTGTTAAATGTTTGGAAAGATCCATAGAGAACTGTTTGACATTTTTTCATTTCCCTCGAGAGGACTGGATAAGTTTGCGGACATCTAATATCATCGAGCGGCTCAACAAAGAGTTCAAACGCAGGACAAAGCCCATGGAGATAGTCGCAGGTGAGCGCGCCTGTTACACCCTCCTGGCTTTTATCTGTTTGAAGATGGAGCTGCATTGGAGAAATTTCCCTATGGGGAAAAGAGCCAGTTATTTACCAGTACTACAAAATCTTGAGCTGGCTAATTTCACACAATCTAGTTGACAGTACCGGAACATTGTATTTCCGAACCCATCATTATCTGATAGCTGTCTCGGAAAAATAGACGTATTGTGTGATCCAAATCTGCTATAATACTAATTCCATAAGATTAGTATTATATTGAGGCATAGATATATGTTGGCTGTTAAAAACACCAAAAGTGTCCTAGAATATATCCTTCTTGAATACGAATGAATAGAGGTGTGGAATGAAAAAGATATTCGTTGTGATCCTTTTGACCTTTTTTGGCTTGGGCTATTCTGTGGTCTTTGGACAAATAGACGCCCAATGGCGGGGACCCAATCGTGATGGGATTTATCCCAACGAGAGTCTATTAAAAACATGGCCGGAGGAAGGGCCCAAGCTAATATGGGCTGTGGAAGGACTTGGGGAAGGCTATTCTTCGCCGGCCGTGACTGCGGATCGTGTTTATCTGACCGGAATGACCGGCGGAGAAGGTTTTTTGTTTGCCTTCGACAGGAATGGGAAGCCTGTCTGGAAAGCGTCCTACGGTCCTGAGTGGAATGGCAGTCGACCCGGTGCCCGGACGACTCCCACCGTTGTCGACGACAAAATCTATCTGATGAGCGCAAAAGGACAAGCCGTCTGTTTTAGCACGGATGGGAAAAAGACCTGGTCGGTCGATCTGATGGCACAATTTGGAGCCCGGAATCTGCAGTGGGGGATAACGGAATCTCTTCTTGTGGATGGGGATCGTGTTTTTTGCACTCCGGGAGGACGGAATGTCACGATTATTGCCATGGACAGGCATTCCGGGAAAACGATCTGGAAAATCAAAGCAGACGGTGAAACTTCAGGATACTGTTCCCCCTGTCTTGTCCAACATGGCAAAAGGCGTCTTCTTCTAACCATGACAGAAAAGTCTGTCGTCGGTGTCGATGCGGACACGGGAGAGTATTTGTGGCGCCATTCCCATGTCACGGATTATGTTGTCAACGCGAATACACCGCTTTATCATAACGGTTTCATTTATACGGTCAGCGGTTATGGCACCGGCGGTCAGATGTTCGAACTCTCAGAAGATGGAACGAGTGTCAAGCGGGTCTGGTCGCAAAAAAAGCTCGACAGTCAGATGGGGGCCGTAGTGTTGGTTGACGGCTATATTTACGGTTCGGGCCACAACGGCCGAGGATGGCATTGCCTTGATTGGAAGACCGGAAAAGTCCAGTACACGGCAAGGAAGATCGGGAACAAAGGGGCAATCATCTTCTCGGATGGAATGATGTATTGTTACGGTGAAAATGGGGATGTGGGTCTGGTCATACCCAATCCACAGGAGTTTGAAGTGGTGAGTTCTTTTCGGGTAAAAAAAGGCTCCGGCGAACACTGGGCCCATCCTGTAATCAAAGATGGGCGTCTTTATATACGGCATGGCGATGCCCTGATGGTATATCATATTGGTGATGAATGAGAAGTTATTAAACCGCGTCACTCTAATCGGGACAACCTTTCTCGGACTGGTTTTTCTGACTTGGTGGCTCCTGTACAATCCAGTCAAGGATTTTGCAGAAAGCATTCCCGGTAATGACAATCGGCCTCCGGATTTTGTCAGCGAAAGCGATGTTGTGGAAATTGGGGCTTATTTCGCCAGTTTTGAGGGGATTCCTTCCACGATCCAGGGGAGCTGGCCCAGATTCCGAGGAGCCGGTTTCGACAATATCAGCAAGGAAAATATCGAACTTATCGACAGATGGGACGATGCAGGGCCGAATATTCTCTGGTCGATAGATTTGGGGGAGGGTCATGCCGGGCCTGTCGTTTCGAACGGGCGGGTCTATCTTATGGATTACGACGAAGAACAGAGAGCGGATGTTTTGCGCTGTTTTTCTTTTGATGATGGAAAAGAGATTTGGCGCAGGGGATACGACCTTTTTGTGAAACGGAATCATGGGATGTCTCGGACTGTACCGGCGGTAACGGATAAATATGTTGTGACCATCGGGCCTAAGTGCCATGTCATGTGCTCGGATGCGGTTACGGGTGACTTCAAGTGGGGAATCGATATGGAGCGAGAATACGGAACCGAGGTGCCCCTGTGGTACACCGGACAGTGTCCTTTGATCGATGACTCCTTAGCGGTTTTTGCAGTTGGAGGAAAGTCTCTGATCATCGCTGTTGATTGTGCAACCGGCGAGGTGGTTTGGGAAACGCCCAATCCCAATAACTGGAAAATGTCCCACTCTTCTATTATGCCTTTTGTGATTCACGGGACAAAAATGTATGTGTACTGCGCTATCGGGGGAATTGTGGGAGTTGCTGCAGATGGGGAAAAAGCGGGCGAGGTTCTGTTTGAATCCCGTGTGTGGAACCGCAATGTCATCGCACCATCCCCCATCTATTTGGGAGATGGGAGAATTTTTTTGACGGCCGGGTATGGATCGGGAAGTTCGATGGTCAGAATCAAGGATGAAGATGGCGTTTTTTCGGTGGAAGCCATTCAAACGATAAAACCGGAGGAAGGGATGGCGTCCGAACAGCAAACCCCGCTATTCTACTCGGGGCATCTTTTTTGTATACTGCCCAAGGATGCCGGACCGCTGCGCAATCAATTTGTCTGTTGCTACCCCGATGACATCAGCCGATTTGTTTGGTCCAGCGGAAAAACAAACCGATTCGGACTGGGCCCTTATATCGTGGCAGATGGCAAATTTTTCATATTGAGCGATGATGGAATTTTGACCATTGCCAGAGCCAGTGCAAGGGAATACGTTCAACTCGCTCAGGCCAAAATTCTCGAAGGAGTCGATGCTTGGGGGCCGCTAGCTTTTGTCAACGGCCGGTTGCTCGCGCGGGATTCGCGCCGAATGGTCTGTATCGATCTGAGAGCCAATCCCTAACGAGGAGAGTGTGAAATGGGTATTTTCGAACTGAAAAAGGACAAAATATTGATCGGCGCGATTCTTGCGGTTTCGTTGACCGGCGTCCTTTACTTTGGCTTCAGGGCTATCCGAGATAATGCAAAAAATGAGCAAAAGAATCCTTTTGCCTACGACATAAAAAGCTTTGAAACCAGCGGTGCCGACTTGGTTCATTATTCTGAGGTAGGCCGAATTCCAATTGAGTTGCCGATGGTTTCAGGAATCGCTGTCGGACCGGATGGCAGGATTTATGTGTCCGGAAACGATTCCGTTCTTGTTTTCAACAATGATGGAACGGCGCGATCTTCTTTCCACACAAATGCGCCGATCCGTTGTTTGGCTGTCGACGATAATGACGATCTGTATCTCGGAATGGAAGACCGTATCGAAGTTTATGATCAAAAGGGCAAAAAACAAACCAGTTGGGAATCTCTAGGCGAAGAGGCCATTATCACTTCGATCGTAATCTCAACTAAAAGTGTGTTTGTCGCTGATGCGGGGAATAAAATCGTATGGAAGTTCGATAAATTGGGGACCGGGCTTCAGAGAATCGGGGATAAAAACGAAGCCAAAGATATCCCCGGATTCATCATCCCCAGCCCCTATTTCGATGTGGCTGTCGACCCGGATGGGTTTCTTTGGGTCGCTAACACGGGGCGCCATTCCCTCGAGAATTATACCGTTGACGGCAATTTCCGGACATCATGGGGTGAGTTCGGGATGGAAATCCAAGGGTTCAGCGGATGCTGCAACCCGTCGCACTTTACCCTACTGGAGGACGGTTCCTTTGTGACCAGCGAAAAGGGCCTTCCCAGAGTCAAGGTGTACAACCGGATAGGAGATCTTGTTTCCGTCGTTGCCCCGACGGAGCAATTCATCGAGGGCACGGTCGGCCTGGATCTGGCTGTTGATTCTGCACAAAGAATCTATGTTTTGGATCCGAAACAAAAGCTTGTCCGGATCTTCGCAAAGAAAAAGCTATGAGGCGGGAGATTATGTGATGAAGGAAGCACACAAAATAAAAAGCAGGCGTGAATTCTTCAAGGATGGATTGCGGACCGTCGTGTTGAGCGGTCTTGCGTTTGCGGGTTTATCTCTGGGTTGGAGAGGGGTTTCTAATTCCGGGAAAGATTCATCCTGTATGATCGATTTGCCCTGCAGGATTTGTTCGAAGCTTCCTGGTTGTCAGCAGCTCAAAGCCATGGGTGCAAAGCGGGAATATCATGATTCCCTGAATCGATCGATATCGAAAAATAGAGGCCTGAAATGAAAGAAAAAACATCTAAAGACCGAATAAAGCGACGGGATTTTGTCCGGAAAGGCTTGCACACTATCGTGGGATTGACTGCTGGAGGATTAGCAGGAATCCTGTTCAGCAAATCTTCTTCCGAAGAGATGGTCTGGCAGTTGGATCCCAGCATCTGTATCCAGTGTGAAAAATGTGCGGTCAACTGTGTTTTGCCCCACTCGGCTGTGAATTGCGTTCATTCCTATTCGATGTGCGGGTACTGTGACCTGTGCAGCGGTTATCTCCAACCTGGAGCCAAATCCAGAGACACCGGAGCGGAAAGCCAACTCTGTCCGTCTGGTGCGATCAAGCGGACATACATAGAAGATCCCTATTTTGAATACACGATCGATGAGAAATTGTGCATCGGATGTGGCAAGTGCGTTAAGGGCTGCAACTCCTTCGGTAACGGGTCTTTGTACCTGCAGGCGCGGCATGACCGCTGCCTAAACTGCAATCAGTGCTCGATAGCCAGGAGGTGTCCCTCTCGGGCCTGGAAGCGTGTGCCAGCCAGCCGGCCTTACATTCTCAGGGGAGATGAGAGCCGAAAATATCTAATGGGTTAATATGTTAAAGCCACTGAAGTTTTTTCTCGTTGTCCTGTTGCTTCTCAGTCCTCTTTTTGTCTTGTCACAGGTTCAGGATCGCTTTCCCAAACCTGATTTTCAGTCGGATTACATACGACCCGATCTGCTCACCCCTGCGCCCAGAGCTGTGGTTTTGGAATACATGGATATATTTGTCCTGGTCGCGGCCCTCATACTTGCCACTTATTTTGCCCACAAACAGCGGTCCCGCCGGAACATCTTCCTGTTGATGGTGTTTGCTCTTGTCTATTTCGGGTTTTACAGAAAGGGATGTGTCTGTTCTATCGGAGCCATACAGAATGTCAGTTTAGCGTTGTTCAATCCCGCCTACGTCATTCCTGTATCCGTTATCCTCTTTTTTGTCCTGCCCCTTGTTTTTGCCTTGTTTTACGGTCGCACATTTTGTGCGGCAGTTTGTCCTCTTGGGGCAATCCAGGATGCCGTCGTCCTGAAACCAATCAACGTGCCGGAATGGCTGGCCACCCTATTGGGTGTTTTTCCGTATGTCTACTTGGGCCTGGCGGTCTTGTTTGCTGCAAACGGTGCAGGTTTTATCATTTGCCAGTACGATCCTTTCATCGGATTTTTTCGTTTCGGGGCGGATTTCAACATGGTCATTTTGGGGATGTCCATGCTCTTGTTGGGAACGGTCGTGGCACGTCCCTACTGCCGTTTTCTTTGTCCGTATGGTGTTCTTTTGAACTGGATGTCTCGTCTTTCCAGGCGCCATGTCAAGATCACACCCGATGAATGCAACAACTGCCGGCTGTGCGAGGAATCCTGCCCGTTCGGGGCCATAAAAAAAGCTGATGACGAAACACCACATGTCAGCAGAGAAAGTGACGTCAAAAGACTGGCGGTGATATTTGTCCTCCTTCCTGTGGTTGTTTTTGGCAGTGGTTGGGTCGGGTCGCGATTGGACATTTCTCTGTCCCGTCTGCATCCGACCGTGTCTTTGGCCGAAGAGGTCCTTCTGGAAAATTCAGGAAAAAGAATCGAGATGACCGATGCGACCAAAGCCTTCCGTGCTTCGGGAAAACCGTCGGAAGAGTTATTTTCCGAAGCGAGTTTCATCCAAAACCAATTCCACAAGGGAGGCTGGATCCTGGGCGGTTTCATCGGATTGATCCTCTGCTTAAAGCTCATCAGCCTTTTTATCCGGAGGAGACGGTTGGAGTATGACGTGGATAAAGGGACCTGCCTCAGCTGCGGACGCTGCTTTGCCTACTGTCCCTACGAGCAAGTTCGACTGGGACTGATGACTCCGGAGGAATTGAAAGAATTGGATAGACGGGATGTTCGAATCAAACAGTTCAGGGCCTAACAATATGAATACACAACCGAAAGAATTGAAAAGAAAAAACAGGACAGAGCTTTGGTACAACATGACCAAAAGGATCGCCGTTGTCGCCGCCGTGCTGGGAGGGATTCTCAGCGTCTTGATGATCGCCAATTACATCCAAACAAAATCTGTGGATCCCCTCAACAGCCAGGCCATTTCTCAATTGATGACACGGCTCCAAGAGAATCCGGAAGACACGGTTTTGATTGAGCAGATCCGGGCTCTCGATCTGCTGGCCAGAAAGGCCTATTTTACCCATCAATGGCAGATCCGGACAGGAAGTTATCTTCTGTTCGCGTTTGTGCTCGTTCTTCTTCTGGCACTGAAATACATGAGTTCTCTCGAATCCCGGTTGCCCGATTTGAGCAAAGGTCTTGAACCGGAAAAAACCTGGGAGAGCAGGCTGTTGTCCCGAAAATACATCCTTTACGGAGGTCTGGGATTGGTTCTGCTGGCCTTCGTTCTCGGCGTATTATCTCAGACTGAGATTAATAAAATAGGCATCGTTCAACTGGAAAAGAGCCAGGGCACCTCTGACTATCCCAGCATACAAGAAATAAGGAATAACTGGCCTGGTTTTCGCGGTCCGGAGGGAATCGGATGGTCCTATCATACAGATGTTCCTACGGAATGGGACGGCTCTTCCGGGCATAACATCCTTTGGAAAATTCCGATTCCTCATCCCGGTTATAATTCCCCGATAATTTGGGAAAAAAGGATTTTCCTTTCGGGTGCGGACAGAAGGACTCAAGTTGTGTACTGCATCGATGCAGACTCGGGAGAAATTCTCTGGCAGACGGAATTGAATGACATTCCCGGTTCTCCTGAGAGACGACCCCAAGTCACCGAAGATACCGGTTTTGCCGCTCCCACGATGACAACCGATGGAACCCGGGTCTTTGTTCTTTTTGCGACAGGTGATATCGTTTGCCTCGATTTTGAAGGAAATCGCATCTGGGCCAAGAACCTGGGCGTGCCGGAAAATCATTACGGACACTCCTCATCGTTGATTACCTATCAAGATTTGCTGCTTGTCCAGTACGACCAGAACACAGGAGGCCGTCTGCTGGCCTTGAAAACCCAGTCCGGGGATATGGTTTACGACCAGCCAAGGGATGTGGAGATTTCGTGGGCATCGCCCATTTTGGTAAATACGGGAAACAGAGAAGAGCTCATCCTCAACTCCAACCCGTTCGTGATGTCTCACGATCCCCGAACCGGACAGGAATTGTGGAGGGTGAGATGCATGCTGGGGGAAATCGCCCCCTCTCCCGCATACGCCGACGGCATGACGTTTGTTGTTAACGACTATGCCCGTCTTGCTGCTATAAAATTGGGAGAGAGTGCGGAGCTGGCTTGGGAGTACATCGACGACCTTTCCGAAGTTTCCAGTCCTCTGGCTACAAAAGATTTTTTGATCATGGCTGCCAGTTACGGCACCGTGACATGTTTTGAGAGCAAAACCGGAGAGAGATTGTGGATCGAGGAGTTCGATGAGGGATTTTATTCCTCTCCCATCCTTGCCGGGGACTTGGTGTATCTGATGGATATGTCAGGCGTTATGTATGTTTTTAAAGCGGATAAGGAATACCACCTCATCAGTCAAAACGAACTGGGTGAGAGGGCGGTGAGCATACCTGCCTTCATGCACGATCGGATTTATATCCGGGGAACAAAAAATTTATTCTGCATAGGAAATTAAAAAAGTCATGAAACAGGAGACGGACAACATCCTTTCTTTCGTCGACAATGTCGTCGAGGAAATCGGCACAAAAGCCGGCGATGTTATCCCCATCCTGCACGCTATTCAAAAGAAATACAACTATCTTCCGGAGAGCGCACTCCGGAGGGTTTGTGAAATCACCGAGATAACGCCGGCCTCGATAACGGGTGTTTCGACCTTTTATTCCCAGTACCGGCACACCCCGATAGGGAAACATCTCATCCGGGTGTGCACCGGCACGGCCTGTCATGTCAAAGGGTCTGAGCTTGTGTACGATGCCTTCTTCCGCGAACTGCACATCGAGAAGGGGCAGGATACGGATCCGGAATTTTTATTTACCGTGCAAAAGATTGCCTGCCTCGGCTGCTGCACCATTGCCCCTGTCGTTCAGATCGACGATGTGACATACGGGCATGTGAAAACGGAAGGTGTTTCCCATATTCTCCAGGATTTTCTCCGGCACAAAATCCGAAGTGCAGAGGAAACGCGTGATCGAAAAGTCCCAAGTGAAAAAGTTGGCGAAATCAAGATCGGATTGGGATCCTGCTGTGTGGCCAGCGGGAGCCATAGGGTGCAACAGGCGCTTGAAAGATCTCTGGCAGAAACGGGGATCAACACCCAGGTCAAGAGGGTCGGGTGTGTGGGGATGTGCCACCGGACACCGCTTCTGGAAGTGAGTGTTCCAGATAAAGATCCTGTCCTTTATGACAGCGTGCAGCCGGAAGATGTGAGACGTATCCTGCTCAGGCATTACAGGCCCAAAACTTTGGGCCAGCGGATCAAAAATGCCGCCTTTCAATTTTTTGAAAATATTCTCGAGGACCCGAATGCCAACGGGTTCACGCGGCATCCCCTGTATGTGAGGGATCCGAATATCCAAGCATTTCTGGGTAGACAGAAACACATCGCCACCGAACATTCCGGCCAGATCGATCCCCTCGATCTCGAGGAATACAGATCCAAAGGAGGGTTTAAAGCCTTAGAACAGTGTCTTGCCAAGTTCTCTCCAGGAGATGTTCTCGGCCAAATCAAATCGAGCGGACTTCGAGGGAGGGGAGGCGCCGGATATCCAGCAGGGCAGAAGTGGGAAATCGTTCAGCAATCCCAAGATGATATAAAATATATCATCTGCAACGGAGATGAAGGGGACCCGGGCGCATTCATGGACCGGATGATCATGGAATCCTATCCGTTTCGGGTTATCGAGGGGATGATCATTACCGCCTATACGATTGGCGCCCATGAGGGGTATTTATATATTCGTGCGGAGTATCCCCTTGCCGTCCATCGGGTTAAGGATGCGCTCAGGCAATGCCAGGAATGCGGGCTTTTGGGGAAAAATATCCTGGGGAAAGGATATTCCTTGAACTTGCATATCCTGGAGGGAGCCGGTGCCTTTGTCTGTGGGGAAGAAACGGCCCTGATCGCTTCCCTGGAAGGAAAGCGAGGCAATCCCCGCTACCGTCCGCCCTATCCTGCCCAAAAAGGACTCTGGGGCCATTCGACTTTAGTCAGCAATTGCGAGACATTTGCAACGGTACCCTGGATCATCCGGAATGGGGCCGATGCATTCGCCCGAATGGGAACAGACCAGAGCAAGGGGACCAAAGTCTTCTCTTTGGCCGGAAAAATTGCTCGTGGCGGGCTTATCGAGGTTCCGATGGGCATCACAATACAGGAGATCGTCCAGGACATCGGCGGTGGCATCGAAAATGGGAGACCCTTTAAAGCCGTTCAGATAGGAGGCCCGTCCGGCGGCTGCATCCCGGCCGAACTGGCCCACACCAGAGTCGATTACGAAGACCTTACCAAGGTGGGGGCTATGATGGGATCGGGTGGATTGTTGGTTATGGACGATTCAGACTGCATGGTGGACATCGCCCGGTATTTTCTGTCTTTTACGCAAAACCAGTCCTGCGGGAAATGCACTTTTTGCCGCATCGGCACACGGCATATGCTGCGGATTCTCGAGGACCTGTGTGCCGGCAAAGGAAAACAGAACGATCTGGACAAGCTGGAGGAAATTGCCCATAAAACCAAACAGGGAAGTCTTTGTGGATTGGGAAAAACCTCGCCGAATCCTGTTCTGACAACTTTGACTTATTTCAGGGAAGAATACGAGGCCCATTTAAAAGGAGTTTGTCCCGCCAAACGCTGCAAAGAACTGATCACGTATACCATTGATGAGACTTGTATAGGTTGCACGGTCTGTGCCCAGAAGTGTCCGGTCGGTGCGATCGCCATCGCTCCCTATGAGAGGCACATAATCGATCAGACGAAGTGTGTCAAATGCGGGACATGTATGAAGGTGTGCCCGACAGAATCGGTGGACATAAGATGAAAAACGTAAAATTATCCATCGACAATCAGGACATTGCCGTTCCGGCAGACAGCTCAATCTTGGATGCGGCCAAAAAGCTGAATATAAACATTCCCACAATGTGCTATTTGAACGGTTATGAGCGGTTTACCTCCTGTATGATTTGTGTCGTATACGAAGCCAACACAGACCGGTTGCTTCCGGCATGTTCGGCTATAGTTTCTGAGGGAATGAGGATCGCAACTGAAAATGACTTGGTTCGGAAAGCTCGGAAAGATGCCCTGGATTTTCTATTGAGCGAACACGTCGGAGATTGTGATGCTCCATGCCAACGAGCCTGCCCCGCCCATATGAATATCCCGCTTATGATAAGACAAATTAAAAATGGACGGTTGAAGGAGGCGATCCAAACCATAAAAAAAGATATCGCTCTTCCTGCGGTTTTGGGCCGTATCTGCCCGGCTCCTTGTGAAAGGGGATGTCATCGCAAATCTTTTGACTCTCCGGTTTCCATCTGTTTGTTGAAAAGATATGTAGCGGATGTCGCCCTGGCTCAGGAGTCTCCCTACTGCCCTGCTCCCCCCCCAAACTCCGGAAAAAAAGCGGCCGTCATCGGGGCTGGGCCCACTGGCCTGTCTGCCGCCTATTATATTCTCCAATATGGCCATGCCTGTGACGTGTATGACAACAATCCTCTGCCGGGCGGAAAACTCCGGTATGGTGTTTCCGATGAGGTTCTGTCCAAGGATGTCCTCGATCAGGAAATTGAGCTCATTGCAAAAATGGGAGCCGATTTTTTGATGGATCGTTCCCTGGGCAAAGATCTAAAATGGGATGAGCTGAAAAATATTTATGATGCGGTCATCTTGGCTGTCGGCAAAACAGATCCCGATATGTTTAAGTCTTCAGGGATCGAACTTTCCCGCCGCGGTATCGTGATCGATAAAAAGACCTATCAAACCAGTTTGCCTGGATTTTTTGCCGGTGGGAATGCGGTCTCCGTTTCGGAATCGCAAATGGCCATCCGGGCTGTAGCTCATGGTAAAAATTTGTCCTATTCTGTGAGCCAGTTTTTGAAAGGCGACTCTGTTACAGGTCCCATTCCCAGGTTCCAATCCATTCTGGGAAAAACCCGGGAGGACGAGGCCCGCGAATTCCTGAAGGAAGCGGAAAATCGGGACAGAGTTGCCCCAGCAGACTTAGAACGGGGATACACGGATGCTGAAGCAGTCAGGGAATCGGGGCGCTGCTTCGGTTGTGACTGCCGGAAACCCGATTCCTGCCGATTACGGCAATATTCCGAAGAATTTCAGGCTAGCCAGCGGCGTTTTACCTTCGTGGAAAGAAAAAAGTTCCAGAAAAACATTCAGCATGACAAAGTCGTTTATGAACCGGGCAAATGTATCAAGTGTGGATTGTGTGTGCAGATCACGAAAAAAGCCGGTGAAAAATTCGGCCTGGCATTTGTCGACCGCGGATTCGATGTTCGTGTCCAAACGTCATTGGGCGTGCCGCTCAGTCAAGGATTGGAAAAAGCGGCTGCCGAATGTGTCTCGGCCTGTCCGACGGGTGCTCTTTCCTGGAGAGATCGGGATAAAAAGGGGAATGTCAGCCCCTGAGGAATAAATCATGCGAAAACTCATATGTCTGGCATTGCTGCTGATCATGCCCATTCTTTTCCTTTCTTGTGCGAAAAAAGAAGTCAAAGAAAAAATTGTGGATTTCGAGAGTGTGAGTTGGCCCATATTTCGCGGAGATCCCACATTGTCAGGAGTAGCGGAAGATGAACTTCCCGAGGATCTGACTTTGCTGTGGTCCTTCCAGACCGATTCCTGGATAATCGGGTCCCCGGTTTTAGGATTCGGACGTGTCTATAGCGGTTCATCGGATGGAAAAGTGTATGCGCTAAACCTGTCGGATGGAAAAAAAGTCTGGGAATTCGATACCGGAGATGATATCGAAGCCTCGCCTCTCCTGTTGGAGGGAGCCGTTTATGTGGGAAATCTGAGCGGAGAGTTTTTTTGTTTGGATGCCAGCACAGGACAGGTCCGATGGGAATACAAATGCGATAACTCCATCTATGGCTCCGCCAATTGGGCTATAGGCCCGCAGAATCAAAAATCATGGATATTGGTCGGAAGCTATGACAATCGGCTGTATTGTTTCGATGCGGAAACGGGAGAACTGAACTGGTCGTACGAAACAGATAACTATATCAATGGGGCTCCATCCACCGACGGGCAACATGTCGTGTTTGGCGGTTGTGATGAATTGCTCCACATCCTGTCTGTTTCGGATGGGAATAAAATCGGAGAGGTATGGGCCGGCTCTTACATTCCCGGGTCGGCGGCCCTTGTGGGGGACAAAGCCTATCTCGGACATTATGATAGCAAGTTGGTATGTATCGACTTGAAACAGAAAAAGATAGATTGGGAATACTTAGACAAAGAAAATCCCGATGCCTTTTTCTCTTCACCTGCCGTGGGAAAAGACCGTGTTCTCATCGGGTCGCGGAATGATTATCTGCACTGTGTCGACCGGAAAACCGGCGAAAAAATCTGGGTTTTTCAGACGCGTGATGACATCGACAGTTCGCCTGTTATCGCCGGGGAAAAGGTCGTGGTGGGATCTTTGGATGGGAGACTGTATGTCGTTGATTTGAATAGTGGCAAAGAACTCTGGTCGTACGAAATCGGCGCGCCCCTCTTCAGCTGTCCTGCAGTGGATGGAGGATTTATCGTTATCGGTTCCGATGACGGACGGATCTATGCCTTTGGAGAAAAAAGATGAAAATTGCCTACGTAACCCCCGGTCATGGATTGCAATTCTACTGCCAGAATTGTTTTCGAGATACGGCATTGCTCCAGTCCCTGGCATCTCTCGGGCATGAGGTGACCAAAGTCCCGATGTATCTGCCGTCAGGTGTGGAGACGGATGCCCATATTGCAGCTACGCCGGTGTTTTACGGCGCTGTCAACATCTATCTCAAAGAAAAGCTCCCTTTTTACAGGAATGCTCCCGAATGGATGGAACGTCTTTTGGATTCTCCCGCTTTGCTGCATCTGGCAGCCAAAAAATCCGGCTCGACACGCCCTGCCGGACTGGAAGAGATGACACTCTCCATGCTGGAGGGAGAAAAGGGAAGGCAGGCATCCGAATTGGAGCATCTCATCCAACACCTTCGGAACGAAGTCGCTCCGGATGTCGTTCATCTTTCGAATGCCCTGCTGCTTGGACTGGCCCACAGGCTTAAAGCGGACTTGGGAGCAGGAGTAGTGTGTTCCCTCCAGGATGAGAATGAATGGGTGGATCTGATGGGCAAAGTTTACCAGAGCAAAGTCTGGAATTTGATGGCAGAAAAAGCTGTTGATGTGGACTTTTTCGTGACAGCCAGCCAGTATTATGCCGATAAAGCCCAGGAGAAGCTGAAATTGTCCGGAGATAGGATAAAAGTGATATACGGCGGGATAGATCTGGAGGAATATGAAAAATCAACGCTTCCGTTCGATCCTCCGGTCATTGGATATTTGTGCCGGCTGTCGGAATATTTTGGGTTGGGTATACTGATTGATGCTTTTTTGGAGTTGAAAAAGGATGACCGGTTCCGGGATTTGAAACTGCACCTGACCGGCGGTTACTCCGGCGATGATAAGCCTTTTCTGAACGGGCAGATGAAAAAGATTGCGGAACACGGTTTTAAAGATGACGTTACCGTATTCGATGATTTCTGCAAAAGCAGCCGGATTGCATTTCTCAAATCACTGACCTTGCTCTCTGTCCCGGTTCCCACAGGAGAGGCTTTCGGTGCCTATCAAGTCGAGGCTTTGGCTGCAGGGGTACCGGTCGTTCAGCCAAATGTGGGCTGCTATCCAGAATTTGTTGAAAAAACCCAAGGCGGCCTCATCTATGAGCCGAACACAGGAGAAAAACTCGCGTCTGCCATGGCCTCCCTCCTATACGATCCGGATAAAATCAGGAAACTGGGAGATCAGGGGAGACGGGTTGTGCTGGAGAATTATTCCATGGATCATATGGCAAAAAATATTGCAGGGATTTATAACGATGTTGATAGAACTTAAAAATATTGCCAAAAAATACAGCATGCCGTCAGGCAAAGGATACACAACCGTTCTCAAAGACATATCGTTGCAGGTCATCCCGGGTGCAACGATAGCCGTTGTGGGGCCATCGGGGTCCGGGAAAAGCACTCTGTTGAACATCATCGGTGCCCTTGATAAACCCAGTTCCGGAGAGGTGACCCTGTTCGGGAAAAATCTTGATGAATGCGATGATGCCGAACTCTCGCGCATCCGGAACAGGGAGATCGGTTTTATTTTTCAATTCCATCACCTGCTCCCGCAGTGCACGGTTTTGGAAAACGTCTTGATCCCGACGATTCCGCTTGGATTGAAAAAACGGAACGAGGAGGTTCAGGAACGGGCAAAAATATTGTTGGAAAGAGTCGGCCTTGGTAAGCACATGGAATATTTTCCGGCGCAACTGTCCGGCGGTGAGATGCAACGTGTGGCTGTCGTTAGGGCTCTGATAAACAAACCGAAACTGGTCCTGGCGGATGAACCGACAGGTTCCCTCGACAAGGACTCCTCAGAAAATCTTGGTCGACTCATGGTGGGAATGAATAAAGAAGAAGGGACCACTTTGATAACAGTGACTCATTCCATCGATTTTGCCCGGCTGATGGAAAAGGTGTTCAAACTCCAGAATGGAATCCTGGAAAGCTTTGTGATCTGATGAACCTAAGACAATTTCTGTTCCGCAGCCTTTTCTTTTATCGAAGAATGCATCTTTGGGTAGTCCTGGGGACTATGATAAGCACGGCCATACTGGTCGGCGCCCTTGTTATCGGCGATTCCGTGCGTCACAGCCTTCAAAAAATCGTGTCTGACAGGCTTGGAACGACAGAGTTTGCTCTTTCTTCTGGAGACCGTTTTTTCCAGGCCCGCATGGCAAACAATCTTGCAGTATCCCTGAATACGGCCGTAGCGCCTCTGTTGCAAACGAGAGGAATCGCCATCGCTGATGGAGGACAACGCAGGGTAAATGATATTCAAGTGGTCGGTGTGGATGCCCGATTTGGGGAGATAGGGGGGGCCGGGGAATTCTACGGTCGATTGGCTCCCGGTGAGGCCATCGTCAACCGTCCTCTGGCTTCACGTCTGGGCATTCGGGAAAACGACGAGATTCTCCTCCGCATGGAGAAACTGGATGTCATGCCGAAGGATACCCCTCTATCTATGGATTCCGAATCGTCCATTGCAAGACGGTTTATGGTCAAAAGCATAGCTGCGGATTCCGTGTTTGGGAAGTTCAATCTCCGTGCTGACCAAATCGCGCCCAACACAGTGTTTGTTTCCCTGCCTTTTTTGTCGCGAGAAATGGGTTTTGAAGACAGGGCCAATGTTCTGCTTGTTGCCGAGAGGACAGAAACATCTCTTGATATCCAGGAAGTGAATGCTGCGCTCAAAAAGGCTTGGACCCTGTCCGATGCAGGCCTTGAATTGACGGATATTCCTGACAGGAACATGGTCGAACTCAAGTCGAGCCGTATCTTCCTCGATCCTCCCGTAGCGGACGCATCGCAAAAATACAGCAAAGAAGTCCAGCCCGTATTGACCTATTTTGTCAACGAGCTTCGTCACGGCAATCAAGCTACTCCCTATTCTTTTGTCTCTGCTCCCGGAGTACCTCTGATTCCTGAAGGCATGAAGGGTGATGAGATTGTCATCAATAGGTGGCTTGCCGAGGACCTAAACGCAAGTGTGGGAGATCAGATAGAACTGAGTTATTATGTTTTGGGTCCGAGACGGCAATTGCAGGAAAAAAAATCTGAATTCCGGATTATTTCTGTCGTCCCTTTGCAGGGTATTTATGCCGACAGAGATCTGCTGCCCGATTTTCCCGGATTGTCTGGAGAGGAGAATTGTAGGGATTGGAATCCTGGCATACCGATAGACCTGGAAAAAATCCGGGATAAAGATGAGGATTACTGGGACGATTTCAGGGGTACTCCTAAAGCCTTCGTGACTCTGGAGGCCGCTCAAAACATGTGGGCCAACCGCTTCGGGAGTCTGACGTCCGTGCGGTTCCCGGGCTTTAACCTGGGCGATGTAGAAAGTTATCTGAAGAGCGAACTGGATCCGGCAGATCTTGGATTTGTCCTTCGGGATGTCAAAAAAGAAGGACTCCGTGCCAGTTCGCAGTCTGTCAATTTTTCTCAGCTTTTTCTCGGGCTGAGTTTTTTCATCATCGTTGCTGCCCTGTTGCTGACCAGTTTGCTGTTTGTTTTTAACACAGAAAATCGATCAGAAGAAAACGGATTGTTGTTGGCATTGGGTTTCTCGAGGAAAGCTGTCAAATGGGCGGTTCTGCGCGAAGGGGCCGTGCTCATTTTGATCGGCAGTTTGCTGGGAGGGGTTGTGGGAGTCCTGTATAATGGGATCATCCTCATTGCTTTTAAAACAGTCTGGCGTGGTGCTGTGGGCACCTCAGCCCTCCACATTCATTTCCGGTTTTCATCCCTGTTGATCGGCGTATCTATCGGTGTGGCCGTTGCCTTTTTCACCATATGGCTCGTGACCCGGAGGCAGATCAAGCGGACCATCACCGGCCTTCAAAGAGGTCTAGCCAAAGTCGAAACAATCGGAAAAAAAAAGCCTCGCACGAGCTTGATTATCGGTTTCTCCAGTTGGGTTGCCTTGCTGATTATCCTGGTTGTGGCGGATTTTGGCAGGGGAGATCAGGCCTTTGTCTTTTTCTTTTTGGCTGGCTCTCTTTTTCTCGTCGGGGGGATGGCATTTGCCAATGTTGTGCTGTATAACCTTGGGAAAAACACGGACTCGGTCCGGTTGAGCAGCCTGAACATCGGCATTCGCAACAACGCAAGAAAACGCACGCGCAGCATCACGCTGATAGGGCTATTGGCCTGCGGTTTGTTCATCGTGTTCACTGTAGGTGCAAACCGGCTTAGTGCCCTTAAGGATGCAGAGAGGAGGAATTCTGGTACAGGAGGATTCGCTCTGTATGGAGAGAGTTCCATTCCGATTCTATACGACCTCAACAGCCAGAAAGGTACCCAGTTTTATGGATTGGATGCCATAAAATCGGAAGATGTGAAATATGTCCAGTTTCGTGTGAAGGAGGGGGATGATGCCAGCTGCTTGAACCTCAATCGTGTTACCCATCCCCAGCTGATCGGAGTTATGCCCGAGGAACTTGCCACAAGAAAGGCTTTCACATTTGCCGATATGACAGATAAGGTCGATCCGGAAAATCCATGGATGGTCTTAGAAAAAAAATTGCCAGATGGCATTATCCCAGCTGTTGCCGATTTATCCGTTATCGTGTGGGGATTGGGCAAAGCCATTGGAGATGTTTTAACCTACAGCGATGGAAAAGGGGAGACCTTCCAACTCAAATTGGTCGGAGGATTGGCCAATTCCGTATTTCAGGGGAACATCATCATATCCGAAAAAACGTTCCTCCAAAAATATCCCTCAATCAGCGGATACCGGATCTTCCTTGTCGATGCACCGCCTGAAAGGGTGGAGAACGTCTCCGACAGTTTATCTTGGGTCATGCAGGATCAAGGTCTGGATTTGACTCCTGCATCCACTCGCCTGGCCGAGTTCAACACGGTCCAGAACACGTATTTGTCCATTTTCCTGATTCTGGGAAGTTTTGGCCTGCTGTTGGGGAGTGTGGGTTTGGGGGTAGTCGTGTGGCGGAATGTCAATGAACGGCGTGGGGAACTGGCCTTGCTTCGAGCTGTGGGCTACACTAAAAAGTCCGTTCAGACCATCCTCCTCTCCGAACATGTGGCCTTGTTGGTTGCCGGGATCTTATTCGGGATATTTGCTGCCCTGTTGGCAATCCTTCCCTCTCTATTGACACCGGGAGCGGAAATCCCTTATCCTACAATTCTTATCATCTTAGTAATCGTGAGTCTGAATGGAGGGATATGGACATACTTGGCTGCCGCATTGGCCACAAAGGAGGATCTTATTCCGGCTTTAAGGAAGGAATAGACTTTTGATTCGTCTAAATAGAGAAACGTTAGGAATAAACGATTTTCCGATAGGAGAAAAATTATGAAAAGACAGGTCATCACATATACCTTGATGTTGGCCGTTTTATCGATCGCTGGTTTTATACAGGCAGAAGATAACTGGCCTCATTGGCGAGGCCCCCATCACAACGGGATCAGCGATGCAAAAAATCTTCCGATGAAGTGGAGTCAAACGGAAAACATTGTTTGGAAGACACCTTT
>Ga0209979_1000592_pt1 | contig 47238 bp, 52 predicted proteins | sample AnhtaG_FD_183114 | JGI IMG/M metagenome (GOLD analysis project Ga0209979, IMG submission 183114) | Deep subsurface microbial communities from Anholt, Denmark to uncover new lineages of life (NeLLi) - Anholt_01485 metaG (SPAdes) (version 2) | ecosystem: Environmental > Aquatic > Marine > Oceanic... | reverse complement strand
AGTTGCCGCTAAATGCTTGCCGTATAATAGTTGAGAGCACCTGCTGTTGGCTCAGACATCTGCTGCTATAAGTATTGCTGCGGGGTTCACTATTGGCGCAGGAATCAAATATTGCACATTACGTCATTTTGTTACTACGACGGAAGCATCACACTGCAAAAAGCAACCTAGAGTACACAGGGACCTGCCCCCATTTGACAAAGAGGCTCTCTTTAGTGTATAACAAATGAAGTTCAAGTTTAGGTTATTACAAGCATCTTAGAATCCGCCTAGATTTATCTTAAGAATTGGATGACCCGAGCTCTAACTAAAATTTAAAAGAGAGGAGGTCATCCATGAGTTTTCAGGACAAGTCGATCCAGTGTTCTGATTGTGGGGCTACTTTTACTCACAGCGTTGAGGATCAAGAGTTTTACGAGTCCAAAGGTTATACTAATGAGCCCAAACGCTGCCCCGACTGCCGTCAAAAAAGGAAGTCAGAGCGCTACGGGAGTAGCAGTTATGGAACCCCACGCCAGATGTTTCCCGTAACATGCGCCGATTGTGGCAAAGATACCGAAGTACCTTTTGAACCACGCGGTGATAAGCCAGTGTACTGTAGTGATTGCTATCGAAAAAATAGACCGGCCAGATAAACTGGTTTGAGATCGTGGACATACATGGGCTGGAGATATTCGGCCTGCGTATGTCCCTAGAATGTGTTGGTGTGTTATGTCTTCGCAAGTCTTGATACGTGAAGGTGAATCCCAAGATTCCCTGTTGCGTCGCTTTCAAAAGATGGTGCAGACAAGTGGAATTCTGCGTGAGGCAAAGGCCCATCGTTATTTTCTATCCAAGGGAGAGACGGCACGTTTAAAAGCGCAAAAGAGCGCCAGACGAAGACGCCGTTACGGATAAACCAGGAAGCAATCAATGAGCTAATGATTCTGGCCGAACTCAGCATATGTACTTGAGGCGAGACAGTCGGCTAAGGGTTACGAAATTAAGCAAAAGGAGTACTAATATGAGAATCTATGTGGGTAACTTATCCTCTGAGATAACTGAAGAAGAATTGCGACAAGAATTCGAGGCTTTTGGAGAGGTTGAATCTGTAAATATCATAACGGACAAGATTAGTGGGCGGCCCAAAGGGTTTGGTTTTGTTGAAATGGCATCAAAATCTGAGGCCGAAGCTGCAATCACAAGCCTTAACGGGAAAACACTAAAAGAGCGAACCATCGTTGTCAATGAAGCTCGTCCTCGGACAGACAACAGAGGCGGTGGTGGCTATGGTGACAGAAGAGGTGGCGGGTTTAGTGGAGGAAGACAGCGAAGATACTAGAATCGCCTAGTTGTCATCTGTATGGTTAAGAGGCATAGGTAGATTTAGCGCACCAACCGACCTCTTCCTAGTAGCCCGCATTTCGATGTAACAAAAAGCCACAATGTTTAAAAAGTAAGCAAACCTAGCCAGCTTTATTGGTCAGGATAAAGGTACAAGATCGGAGAAGTTGTTTAATATTCATATGGGTACTTCTATCATCACTTTAGTACCTTTATCTGGTTTGGATTCAATCCTCATATTGCCATTTAGTAAACGCACCCTCTCTTCCATTCCAGCAATACCAAGCTTGCCTTCACGGGGCAGATCGGCTAGGCTTCTTCCCGAATCAAATCCCTTACCGTTGTCGCCGATAGATATCTTTGTTTTGCCTTCGCAAAATTCTATCTTGACCTCCACTTTTGAAGCTTGGGCATGCTTCTCGACATTTCTTAGTGCTTCTTGAACAATACGGAAAATTGTTAGTTCCATCTCCGCTGAGAAACGTCGCTCGATGCCTATAACTGTTAAGCGCACTTCTACCCCAGACTGTTTTTCGAGGTCACTAACCTGCCATCGTAACGTTGCTAATAGGCCTAAATCGTCTAACATGGATGGACGCAACTCCTGGGTGAAACGGCGTATACCTTGTAATGTTTTGTTCAACTGCTCTTGTAATTCTTTCAGAAATGCAGTAGTGTTCGGCGCCTGACGAGAATTGTTGCGGGCGAAGTTGTCCACCTGGCGGGAAAGGGCGTAGAGAGCTTGACTTGTATCATCATGAAGCTCGCGAGCAATGCGCTTACGTTCCTCTTCCTGAACTTTAGTAACGTGGCTAAGGTAGTACCGCAGGCTATCCTGCATCCTCCTCTCTTCGGTTACATCTCTGGCTATGTGCTGAAAACCAATGGGTTTCCCATTCTCAGTAACTAAACTAGTAGTCAACTTTAAAATTGCCTTGGTGCCGTCCTTCCTGATTAAGCTTTGCTCGTAGGGTTGTTCCACAGCTTCCTGGTCCAATAGTTTGTGCCGAATTTGACTGGCTATATTAAGGCTTTCATCTGATAGAAACTCCCTCACATTCATTTTCCCCATCTCTATTATGTCGTATCCCACGAGTTTTGCTGCTGCCTCATTGGCAGCGGTAATGTTGCCTTGCAAGTCGTGAACCCAGATGGCATCATTGGCATTTTCAAATAATTGCCGATAATTCCTTTCCGAAACGGCTAATTGTTGTGCCACAAGGCGCTCTTTCTCGTAGAGGCGAGCATTTTCTATAGCGGTGGCTATTTGAGCACCAACACCGGTGAGCAACTCAATATCTTCTATAGCGAATTGCCGGGGACGGCGCATGGCTACGCAGAGCACACCCCTAATTTGGTCTCTGATAATCATTGGCACAACGAGCTGAGTTTGAATTCGCATCTTACTAATCTCAGGTGGGATCAGCTTGCGGTCATTAGAGGTATTGTCTACTACCATGGGTTGGGACGTCTTGGCTACCTCTCCGTAATAGCCACTGCCAATCTCTTGCCCATCTACAGCCCGGGCGAATTCATCGGATACACCTTCATAGGCAACGAGCTTTAGCTTGTTGTTTTCCTCATCCAGAGAAAATATCAGGGTTACCTCTACTTCCATTAGCTCTGATACCATGTGTATGGCCATCTGTAAGGTTTTCTCAAGCTGAAGGGATGCACCTAGCAGAGCAGAGATAGTGCTAAGTATAGTCCGACGTTTTTCGTCCCTCCTCGCCGACTGAACATAACGCTGAAGAACCTCGTGTGCCGAGTGTAGTTCAGCCAAAGCAGCTCTGGTTTTATCCCTTTCCTGTGCTCGCGTCCAGATCCCCCACGAAGCTACTATACCTATAACAAGGATACCTCCGGTCTCTACAAGGGCGTCTCCCGGGGCAGGCGAGATAAAAATGGCTCTGGGTAGCATAGCTGCCAAGGCAGCTAAAGAAGTGATCAAAGCCCCCTTTCGCCCGAAGGTGAAACTCGAATAGATTACGGGCAACAAAAAAAGAATACGGTCTAGGCTATGTCGGGTCAGACCAAAGTGAAGGCTGGGGAAGAGTGTACCGGGGATACCTATTAACTCAGCATAGTGAAGTAGACAACAAAAGGTAAAAAAGATAATGATAAGCCAAAAAATGCCATTTCGTATGAGTCTCATCGGTAAAGCCCAAGTGTTGATTTCTCAAGGTAGCTCGTCAATGGTAAACCACCCTTTTTTCAGACCATATAGTATTGCTTCAGAACGGGAACCCACTCCCAATTTATTGAAGATGCTCCTCATATGGGCTTGGACAGTACGCTCGCTGATAAAGAGTGCGTTGCCGATATCCTTATTGCTCATACCCTTGGCAGCTATCTTGAGTACTTCCGTCTCACGTTCACTCAAAACGTGTAGGGGACGAACCGACGGTAGCCCAGCAACTGGAGCTTTGAAGCGAGTCATTAGCTTGCTCAGGATTGTAGGATGAATCATTGGCTCTCCAGCATAAACTGCTCGGACGGCACGAATCAACTCGCTACCACTCACGTTCTTCAGTAGATACCCGGCAGCACCCGCTTCCAGCATGCTAAAAACATATTCATCATAATCGTAACCAGTGAGCACAAGCACTATGGTTGCCGGCAAGATAGCCTTAATTTGCTTAGTAGCCTCTATGCCGCTCAATTTGGGCATAGCGACATCCATGATGACCACCTCGGGCTTTAGTTGGCTGGCCAATCGGACCGCCTCTTCACCATCGCCCGCTTCACCGACAATTTCAAAGTCTGGTTCGCGCTCTAGTAGTTGGCGCGTACCCTGCCGGACTACCACATGGTCTTCAGCAAGTAGAATCCTGATGGTATTCATAGCCTCTTTTTCTACTATCAGTATAAGCCGTTTGAGCAGTATATTCAACTTCAGCATAAGGATATCAGCTAAGTGGGAATGCCTAAGCAAGAATGCCTAGTAGGCAACTGAATAGTTGCGTTAAGGCGCAATGGAAAATAGGCACTAAGGCGGATGACGCTAGACCTAGTATGGTATTAAATAAAGGTGGGTTGGTAGAGGGAAGAGGGGGCAAATAATGGGGAAAGGAGGAAAGAGCAATGGGAATAGCAGAGATTAATCCAGTAGTAGGAGAGGAGGAAAGGGTAATGAAAATAGGTAGCGTAGTCGAAATCAAGAAGTGTGATGCAATACCAGGGGTGGTAGGTGAGCATGCGGAGATAGTACGTCTGCAAATTCAGGAGTTTGAAAAGTATACTGTATATCCAGTATGGGTCAAGATGCTCTCTGGCGAACGTAAAGGCAAGATTTACGGCTTCCAATATGATGAGGTGGAAGTATTACCTGAGGCTTTCACAGGGAAGACGATGAAGACGAAAATGGTGGAGCAATTAGAAGAGATCCTGAGGGGCGTTCCAAGTGTTGGTGCGGAAGAAGAGGGAAAGGTGACCAAGATGAAAGTGGTGGAACAGTTAGAAGATGCCCTAAGGGCAGTGAAAATAGGTGGCATAGTCGAAATCAAGAAGTGTGATTCAATACAAGAGCTCGTAGGCGAGCATGGGGAGATAGTAGAGATGCAAATTCAGGAGTTTGAAAAGTATACTGTCTACCCAGTATGGGTCAAGATACTCTCTGGCGAACGTAAAGGCAAGATTTACGGCTTCCAATATGATGAGGTGGAAGTATTACCTAAGGCTTTCACAGGGAAGATGATGAAGACGAAAATGATAAAACAGTTAGAAGAGACCCTGAGGGGTATTACTACCTTCGAGGACATTGCTGAGATAGAGAGGGCTATTAGCGAAGTTAAAGGCAATATTCTGGCAGAACCAACTCTCGGCTTCTGGGAAGGAAAGACACCGTGTTGGGAGATGTTACGTTGTCCGGAAGCAATAAGAAATGAGTGCCCGGCGTTTAAACATCGGGGCGTGCCGTGCTGGCAGATTGAGGGGACTTACTCTAAGCTTCTTGATGATGGTCAAAAAGGCCATAATACCGATATCTGTCGGGTGTGCCGGGTTTACAAGAGATGGGGCCGGGGCGAACCGATAGAGATAAAGCTTCTTGGCAAGGGATTCAATCACGTCGTGAAAGCAGAACCGAGGTGAGCTGAAAAGGCGATACATGCCCTCTCGTATTATGATGCGGCAAGAAAGTTCAATTTGACCAAACGAACTAATAATTAGTATCACAGCAGGAGGCATAAGCATGGAAATGGGAGTAGTCGAAAGTGAGGTGCGCCCAGAGAGAGGGGCGGGGGCTGGGTATGCTGGAAGGATCTTCAGAGAAATTCAGGGGATAATTAATGATACCCAAGGACAGGCTGGTGCCCTTATTCGGGTACTGCAGCAGGCACAAGGGCTAATTGGCTATCTTCCAGCACCGGTAATAAAGACTATCTCCAGAGATTTAAAGATTCCTCTCAGCGAGGTATATGGGATTATCAGTTTTTATCACTTCTTTTCTATGGTGCCTAAGGGTAAATATGTTATTCAGGTATGTATGGGTACCAGTTGCTATGTTAAGAGGGGGCAGAGGATTCTGGATACCTTAAAGAAGGAGTGGAGCCTTGAACCTGAGGGAATTACTGGTGATGGTAGATTTTCTCTGGAAACTGTCCGCTGCCTGGGCTGCTGTGGTCTATCCCCAGTAATGGCTATCGGGAATGATGTCTATGGTAAGGTGAAGATAAGCCAGGTAAAGGATATTCTGAATTCGTATCAATAGGAGGCAATAGAAGTGGCGCGAATTTCCTCTATAGAGGATCTGCAAAGGTTAAAAGAGGCTGTAGAGCCACGTTTTGGTGTGCGTGAAGATAAGGACTTCACCAAGATTAAAACTGCACCCGAAATTAACATCCGAGTTTGCCAGGGGAGCGGTTGTTCTGCATCTGGGTCAGAGAAAGTAACCAATGCCTTTGAAGAGGGTATAAAGAGAAATGGGTTAGAGAAAAGGGGCAAGGTTATAGTAACGGGGTGTCACGGTCTTTGCGAGATGGGGCCTATAGTTATAATCAACCCAGGGGATGTCCTTTACACCAGGGTAAAAGAGGAGGATGTAGAGGAGATTGTACAAAGCCATCTAGTAAAAGGCGAAATAGTGGAAAGGCTGCTTTACCATGATCCGATGACGGGCAAACCAATACCAAGATACGGTGAGATCAGCTTCTATTTAGAACAGGAAAGGCGAGTATTACATAATAACGGCTTTATTGACCCTTGGAGCATCGAGGAATACACTGCCCGAGATGGTTATCAAGCCCTGGCTAAGGTCTTAAACGGGATGAAGCCAGAGGATGTTATTGATGAGGTTGGAAAGTCAGGGTTGCGGGGTCGGGGAGGAGCCGGCTTCCCCACAGCCATAAAGTGGGGGTTTGTTCGCAGCGCGCCAGGGGAGGAGAAACACATAGTTTGTAATGGTGACGAAGGCGACCCCGGTGCTTATATGAACCGGTCTGTTCTGGAGGGTAACCCCCACTCAGTAATTGAGGGAATGATAATCGGAGCTTATGCCATAGGCAACGTTCGCCAGGGCTATGCCTATGTCCGAGCTGAATACCCCCTGGCCATTAAAACCTTAAGCCACGCCATTGCCCAGGCCCGAGAATACGGGCTTCTGGGCAAGGATATCTTGGGAACCGACTTTGAGTTCAATATAGACATTTTCCCCGGTGCCGGTGCTTTTGTCTGTGGTGAGGAAACCGCCCTTCTCGGCTCTATTGAAGGGAAAAGGGGCAATCCTAGGCAAAGGCCGCCCTTCCCGGCAAACGTCGGAGGGGGGCTTTTTGGCAGACCTACCGGTATTAATAATGTGGAAACATGGTCAAATATCCCCCAAATTATTTTGAGGGGGGCTGATTGGTTTAACAGCCTGGGTAGTGAGGGAAGTAAGGGAACAAAGACCTTCAGCCTAGTTGGAAAAATAAATAACACCGGGCTAGTGGAAGTTCCTCTGGGGACGCCACTAGGCAAAGTCGTATTTGATATTGGTGGAGGAGTACCTGATGGAAAGAAGTTTAAGGCAGTTCAAATAGGTGGACCCTCTGGAGGGGTTATTCCTATTGAGCACCTCAATACGCCTATTGATTATGAAGCTGTTACCGCTCTAGGGGCAATTATGGGCTCTGGTGGGCTCGTTGTGATGGATGAGGATAGCTGTATGGTGGATGTGGCCAAGTTTTTCCTCCAATTCACCAGGGATGAGTCCTGTGGTAAATGCACTCCTTGTCGGGCAGGGATTCCCGAGATGCTGGAGATTCTAAATAAGGTCAGCCTGGGAGAAGCAACATTAGAAGACCTGGATACGCTGGAAGAACTGGGTGAGATGGTTGCCTCGGCTTCTCTATGTGGTCTAGGACAAACGAGTCCAAATCCAGTCTTAACCACGCTGCGACACTTCCGTGAGGAGTATGAGGCGCATATTATTGATAAAAAGTGCCCGGCTGCTGTTTGCCAGGGTCTATTTAGGACTCCCTGTCAGCATACCTGTCCCGTGGAACTAGATATCCCAGGCTATATTAGTTTGATTAAGGAGGGCAAGTTTGCTGAGGCTTACTGTTTAATCAAACAACGTAATCCCCTACCGGCCATATGCGGCCGTGTGTGTAACCACCCCTGCGAGTTTAAGTGCAATCGAGCTCAGGTTGATGAGCCGATAGCCATTAAGAACCTTAGAAGATTTGTTGCTGACTATGCCTTTAATTTGGGAGTTAAATATACTCCTAAGATAAAAGAAAGGAAAAAGGAGAGGATTGCTATCATCGGGGCTGGGCCAGCGGGGTTGTCAGCAGCTTGGGACCTTACCTTGGAAGGATACCCGGTTACCGTGTTTGAAGCTCTGCCTGTGGCTGGAGGAATGCTGGCTGTGGCTATCCCTGACTACCGCTTGCCTAAGAATATCCTAAGAAAGGAAATCCAGGATATCGAAAATCTTGGGGTAGATATAAGGTTAAACACGCCTGTTGACGATGTTGAATCATTGTTAAAGGACGGCTATAAAGCAGTGTTCATCGCTACTGGTGCTCATAAAGGGGCTAAGGCAGGCATTCCAGGTGAAGACCTGGCCGGAGTCTATGACTCTATTGAGTTCCTAAGAGAGGTCAATTTAGGCAAGGAAGTACAGGTAGGCAAGAAGGTAACAGTTATTGGCGGTGGTAACTCAGCTATCGACTCCGCCAGAGTAGCTCTAAGAAAGAGCACTGGGGAAGTACATGTATTTTATAGGCGTGAAAAGAAGGACATGCCGGCTATCGCCGAGGAGATAGAAGCTGCCGAAGAAGAGGGAGTCCATTTTCACTTGCTGGCTACCCCGGCTAGGATTTTAGGTGATGATGGCAGGGTTGCTGGGCTTGAGTGCACCCGTATGGAACTAAGGGAATTTGACCGAAGCGGTAGAAAAACTCCCTATCCTATTGAGGGCTCTGAATTTGTGGTAGATACAGACATGGTCATCGAGGCCATAGGTCAAACACCTGACACCTCCTTTATCAAGAACGGTGAAATTCAAACGGGAAGGGGTGGGACGGTGGTGGCTGACCGACGAACATTAGCTACCGGAAGAGAGGGGATTTTTGCTGGTGGAGATGCAGTAACTGGCCCTCAGACGGTAATTGAAGCTATTGCTGCCGGGCAAAGAGCAGCCTCTTCTATAAGAAGATATCTCCAAGGGGAGGAACTTTCACCCTTGGTGGAACGTAATGGATATGAACCAATTGCTATCTCTTCTGTGCCACCTAGCGATGAGGAAACACGGGAGAAGGCTAGAATTAAGGCTTCTGAAATTGCCATGAGCAGCCGGAAAACATCCTTTAAGGAGGTTACTTTGACCTACAGCCCAGACGAAGCTATAGAAGAGGCGTCAAGATGTCTTAGATGCGACCTTGAGGTTGGAGAGTAAGCAATGAACGATATCACCTTAACAATTAATGGTAAACAGGTTAAAGGGAAAGCTGGAGACACCGTTCTTGAAATTTGTCAGGCTAATAGCATTGACGTGCCTACTCTCTGTCACCTTGAAGGATTAAGCGATGTCGGGGCTTGCCGAATGTGCGTGGTAGAAATTGAAAAGGAGAGAAGACCGGTTCCTGCCTGCACCTATCCGGCTAGAGATGGGCTGGTGGTGAAAACCAATACCGAGCGGCTGGAGAGATATCGTCGCCAGATACTGGAACTTATTTTTACCGAACACAATCATTTCTGTATGTTCTGTGAGCAAAGCGGGGATTGTGAACTACAGAAACTAGCTTACCGATATCAGATGGATCACGTGCGTTATCCTTATACTTTTCCCTCTCTGTCTGTGGACTCACTAAGTGATTATCTGGTAATTGACCATAACCGTTGTATTCTTTGTGGCAGGTGTCTTCGAGCCTGTAGCGAAGTGGCCGCCAGTCATACTTTAAGTTTCAGTCAGCGAGGCTGGAAAACCTTGGTGTCTGCTGACTTGGAGCAATCAGTAGGCGAATCATCTTGCCTCCTCTGCGGTGCCTGTGTTCAGGCGTGTCCTACCGGTGCTATTTTCAATAAAATCAATCTTTACAAAGGCAAAACTGACGAGTGTCAACAGATAAAAACCGTTTGTCCTGCCTGTGGAGTGGGCTGTGAATTAAATGCATTGGTGAAAGATAATAACCTGGTAAGGATTGAAGCACCTAGCTTAGTTGATCCGAGAGGTGCCCTGTGCCGGATTGGGCGTTTTGGATTGCTTGAGCCAACCCCACCCAGGATTACCTCTCCTTTGCTACGAGGTGGGCAAGGCGAGCTAGAGGAATGTAGCCTAGATAGCGCAGTGGAGGTAATCGGCATGAGATTGGCAGCGGCGAAGGGCAACTTTGCTGGTATGATATCCACCAGGATTCCCAATGAGATACTTTCTTTATTTAATAAATTTATCTCTGAGGTGGTAGGTAGCGACTCAATTGATACACTGGACGGAGAAAGCTACCGGATAATTAGTGAGGGTATTAAGCAGTTTCAGAATAATGGAAAGGGATTAGGCATAGAGTGTCCCATTGAGAGTATACTGGAGGCAGATTGCATTATTGTAGTCGGTGCTGACCCTGAGAGTGCCAATCCCATCGTTAGTACTCTGGTTCGTCGAGCTGTGAGCCAAAGGAAGACAAAGCTCATAGTAATAGACCCATCTCGGGATGTTTTCCCTCTTTGGACCGACCTTTGGCTTAAACCAAGGGTGGGTAGTGAAGGAGTCCTCCTCAGCGGTCTGACAAAGGTTCTTATCGACAAGGGTCTAGTCGTGCCAGAAAAGACCAAGGCTGAGCTCGTTCAATCTGTCGGCGGGTATGAAATAGGTGAAGTGGTCAGGACCACCGGCATAGAGAAGGAGAGGTTGGAATTAGTAGCGGAAATTTATGGCCGGGCTGAGTGTGGGGTCATTATCTATGGAGAAGAGTTACTAAAGAGGCATGATGCCAGCTTGGTTACTACTATCTTGAATCTGGCTAATATAACTGGGAACCAGGTTGGAGACAAGCTCAGGGTTATCTCGCTTAAACCGTGTGCTAATAGTCGCGGTGCTTGGGAGCTGGGGTTAGCCAAGGGTATAAAGCAGGATAAGCCGAAGGCACTGTATCTCCTTCTTGCCGACGAGCTTGTGGGAGATGAATTGTTGAGTTGGCTAAGGAGAATAGATTTCTTGGTAGTGCAAGCAAGTTACCACTCCCCGGCAACATCTATAGCTGATGTAGTTCTGCCCTCACCGATATGGGCGGAAAGGGAGGGCAAATATGTCTCCATGGATGGTCGTGTTCTTGAATCAAAACAGGTGCTTCAACTCAAAGATGGTCTACCTCAAGACCGAGAAATACTAATAGAAATTTCCAAAAAATTGGGGCGCGAGTTGAGTTAAAGCTAGGAGGTTAATGGTGGCAAAGGTAAAAGTAGCTACAGCTTGGTTGGATGCCTGCGCTGGCTGTCATATGTCTTTTCTGGATTTAGATGAGGCACTTATTGGTCTGGCAAATGCAATAGAAATCACTGCCAGCCCCATAACCGATATTAAAGAGTTTTCACCGGTTGATGTCGGGATTATTGAAGGGGCGGTGGGTAATGCTCATGACGAAGAAGTAGCCAAAAACTTGCGTGCCAATTGTAAGATACTGATGGTCTGGGGTGACTGTGCTTGCTTCGGGGGCATAGTCAGCATGCGCAACCTGTTCACCACTGAAGAGGTTCTTCAGCGGTATTACAGCACTGAGAGCACGGCAAAGGGTAGTAATATTCCCTCTTCGGAGGATTTACCGCCACTTACAGAGGTTAAACCGATAAACCAGGTAGTTAAGGTTGACTGCTATGTCCCTGGATGCCCGCCTAGCTCTAAAGCTATTCACTATGCCCTGACTGAGCTTCTGGAGGGTAGGATTCCGATACTCCCCAGTGAGATAATGAGATTTGATTAAGGTTTTAGATGGAGAGGAACACTATGACTAGAAAGATTACTATTGAGCCGGTTACCCGGATTGAGGGACATGGTAAGGTAACCATCCACCTTGACGATAAGGGAAATGTAGATAAAGCCAGATTTCATATTACTCAGGTACGAGGATTCGAGAAGTTTTGTGAAGGGCGACTCTTCTGGGAGATGCCAGTCATTACTCCTCGAATCTGCGGCATTTGCCCGGTAAGTCACCATCTGGCTTCAGCTAAAGCCGGCGATATGATTTTGGGGGTGCAGCTGACACCTACAGCCGAGAGACTACGCCGCCTAATTCATATGGCGCAGTTTGTTCAGTCCCATGCGCTTCATTTTTTCTACTTGGCCAGCCCCGACCTCCTCTTCGGCATGGATGCTGACCCAGCTAAGCGAAATATCATGGGTCTTATTGCCGAAATGCCAGAAATTGCTAAAAAGGGAGTAAAGATTCGTGCTTTCGCTCAGAAAATAATAGAAACACTCGGGGATAAGAGGGTTCATCCCAATGCTGCCATCCCTGGAGGGATGAATAAAGCTCTTGCCCCTGATAAGCGTGATGAAATTCTAAGCCAGGTGGATGATATTATTGCTGATTGCCAATTCGCCGTTGACCTGATTAAGGATTATTGTGCTCAACATAGTGAGGAGGCTACCAGCTTTGCTAGTTTTGGCACTGGCTACCTCGGACTCGTAGATATTAATGGCAACGTTGAATATTATGATGGCAAGCTCAGATTGAAGGATAGCCAGGGTATTACCCTGGAAGATAATGTAGCCCCTGAGAATTACCTTTCCATTGTTGAGGAAAAGGTCGAAGATTGGTCTTACCTTAAGTTCCCTTACTACAAGAGGCTGGGTTACCCCGCTGGTATATACCGCGTAGGGCCTTTAGGGCGATTAAATGTAGCTGACGGTTGCGATACTCCTCTAGCTGATGAAGAGTTTCATAACTTTAAAAAACTAGGCAACGATGGTGTAGTGCAGGCGTCGTTATACTTCCACTACGCTAGGCTGATTGAAATGCTTAATGCCGCTGAGAAGATAAAGTCACTGGTACAAGACGAACTCATCTGCTCAAAGGAGATATGGGTCAATTCCAGCCAGATTAACGATGAGGGCATAGGAGTAATTGAAGCTCCCAGAGGAACACTTTTCCACCATTATTGGGTAGATAGAAGTGGTAAAATGCGTAAGGTCAACTTGATTGTGGCTACCGGTCATAATAATTTAGCCATGAATCGTGCTGTCTATGAAGTAGCTAGGGAATTTATCAAAGACGGGAAGGTTACTGAAGGGATACTTAATCGAGTCGAGGTGGCTATTCGTTGCTATGACCCCTGTCTCTCTTGCTCTACACATGCCCTAGGTCAGATGCCTTTGGAAATCACTATTTGCGAGTCAGATGGAAGTATTCGCCAAGTGTTGAGAAGTTAGCGTGAGGACTCTGGTTTTAGGTATAGGCAATCCAATCCTGGGAGATGATGGTATCGGGTTTCATATTGTGCAAGAATTAGCCAAGGAAATTAAAGACGAAAACATTGATGTAAAAGATACCAGTGTAAATGGCTTAAATCTACTGGGACTCATTGTAGGATACGATAAGTTGATTGTAATCGATGCCATTATGACCGAGGATGAAAAAGTAGGGGAAATATATAGGCTTAAGCCGAGGAATAGTAGTGAGACGGCGTGGTCGACTATTTCACTACACCATTTGAATCTGGCTACCACGATTGAGATAGGGGAAAGGCTTTTCCCAAAGGAAATGCCAGGGGAAGTCATAATTTTTGCTATAGGCGCTCAAAAAGTAACTGAGGTTACTGGAGAAATGACAGCTAGAGTAAAGGAAGCTATACCAAGGGTCATCAATCTAGTTTTAGAAGAGCTCAGCCTTAAGCGATAGTTAGGTGAGCTGAGACGTAATTCTTCAGTAGTTTCCTCATTACTCCTTACTTTAAGTGTTGTCTTATCCTATTCATCGTACTCAATAATCCTTCTCATTGAGGAATACAAAGTCTAGTTCATTTCTTATCTCGCAGTAGTATTAAAGGATGGTGATAAACTATATTAGGTGGAGGTATAGTCAGGGCCGTGGTACTTGTGGCCTCTCAGCTGTGTTTCTACGTTTTATTAAGGGGTCTGTCTAAGGTTCAACAATTCATCGTAATGTTCAGTAAGAAACGAAGAAAGCCTACTCCTATATACGTACACCATACTATTGCATTGGATAGCCACCAATGTCGCAATGTAATTAATGCACCCAGCTATGGCTTTGTCGCGTTGACAGATATAGCCCGTTTGCTCTTTGTCTAAAACAGTGCTGTCATCGCTTTATCGTAAGAGATCAAACTGAGGTAGCACAGGTAGTCTAAAGCAGCGTTGAGCACACCCCAGCAGGATGTTACTTCACTGGACTACTGAAAAACAATTACTTTCTCATTCTCCTATGCTGACTATCCTCACAATTCCACCATAGGCAAGGCTCTAGGAATAAAGCCCTGCTCCCTTAAGCCTTTCAGTAAAGGTAATTTCCCTGAAAGAGCGAGATGCTCCCCATTACTTAGGGGCTGATCCCTGTAGTATGTATAGTCTGGCGCCGGGGGAGATACTGAACATCTGACTGAATGAATGACCGAACAGATGAACGTAAATGAACACTAGTCTGAACATCTTTTCGGTCATCAAGGCCAAGTAGTCCCCCCTGATCATAGCCCTTATCCGACACCCTCGACACTGGCTAAGCCTATTCCTGCTCGTATTGACATTCCCTTTCGTAGGCACTACAATGTTAGTAGAGGGCAAGATGCCGTATGTGAGAGCGAAGCACAGAGGTCAAAAAGTATATTATTATCTCGTGGAAAGTAAACGCGAGGGTAACAAGGTGAGACAGCGAATTATCCGTTACCTCGGCACTAAGCCACCGACGGAAGAAGAACTGGAAGACATGCTTAAGGAGGTTGACCGATGAAAAGAACAGGACAAGCACTACCTAGTAGAAGAATGAAGATACAAAATCTAAAGGCTGCGCATGAGCAAAAGCAGCCAGCATTGCGGAATAAGAAAGGTGGCAAAAAAGACCTCTTGCTTCGTAACCCCAATTTCGTAGCTAAATCAAAAGACCCTAGCTTTGAGCCACCACCTCTTGCGTGTGAAGCAAGCGCTCTAACCACTGAGCTAACCGCCCCAAATCATATCTATTTTAGCCCCAAAAATCAGCTTTGTAAAGATAGCCCTCTTGCAGAACGAGCATAGGAGGCATTATCGGTGGCTTCGCCTTTAGCCTCACCCTTGCCGTCTTGGTGGTTGCTCTCGGTGCTCTCCTGACAGTGGTGCACATGGAGAGGCCCTGTTGCTCGGGATTGGTCTATATGGTAAAAGAGGCAATGCAGTTAGCCGGCAAAGATATCCCCTCAAGGAAGTAACTGTTAGCATTAAGGGTTACCTAATATTAACTTCTTAAAAGTGTCCAAAAGGAGTATTGACAAGGAGAAAAGTCTGTGTCTATTATTTGCTGTATTTCATAAGTACAGTAAGCATTTGTTCTACCAGGAGGGAATCAGCAATGGAAACCGAACAGGATAAAACTCTAGACGCACTTCAAATTGCTATCCAGATGGAAATTGATGGCAAGGAATACTATGTGAAGGCTAGCCAGGAAAGTAGTAATGAGCTGGGTAAGAAACTGCTGGAGTCACTAGCCACAGAAGAAGACACTCACCGGCAGAAGTTTGAGGAGATATACAGTGCTATACGAAGTAAAAAGGCTTGGCCCACGACTGACTTTCAGCCTGATGGAGGCAAAAGGCTAAGAACCATATTTGCCAAGGCAACTGAAGAGGTGGGCTCCAATATAAAGGCTCTTGCTACTGAGCTTGATACCATACAAACAGCCATGGATTTTGAAAACAAGACTTATGATTTCTATAAAGGTCAGGGGGGAAACGCTACCTATGATGCTGAGAGGGGCTTTTATGAGACCTTGGCTGCCGAAGAAAGGGAGCACCATCTAGTTCTCCTTGACTACTACGAGTACCTCAAAGACCCAGCAGGGTGGTTTGTTAGGAAAGAACACCCATCTCTGGATGGTGGCTGAACGGGCGATGGAAACGTGGAAGCCAGTAAAAAAGTAACCCATGTAGATAATATTTACGAGGGATGAGAAATGAATGTTAAGGCTTTATATAAGTTAGGTTACGGCTTGTATGTAGTGAGCTCAAGAAAGGGAGACAGACTCAACGGGCAAATCGCTAATACGGTGTTTCAGATAACTTCTGAGCCGCCAACTATTGCCGTGAGCATCAACAAAAACAATCTAACCCACGAGTTTATTAAGGAAAGCAAGGTCTTTACAGCTTCCATTCTTTCCCAGGATACACCTCTCTCTTTTATTGGTCACTTCGGCTTCAAGTCGGGCAGAGATATAGACAAACTCGAGGGCATTAGTTATAAAATAGGTGAGACCCAGGCTCCAGTGGTTACTGACAATACCTTAGCTTATCTGGAAGCCAGGGTAATTCAAGAGATGGATGTGGGCACTCATACTATCTTTGTTGGAGAGCTTGTGGGAGCAGATGTTATTAAAGAAGGCGAACCAATGACCTATGCCTATTACCATCAGGTCAAACGGGGCACCACGCCTAAGACAGCCCCCAGCTATGTTGAAGAGAAGAAGGAGGTAGCCAAAGTGCCAAAGTACAAATGTACCGTTTGTGGTTATATTTACGACCCTGAACTGGGAGACCCCGATGGCGGCATAAAACCGGGAACACCATTTGAGGAAATACCAGACGACTGGGTGTGTCCTGTCTGCGGGGCGGCTAAGAGTGAGTTTGAAAAAGTGGAATAAAAGGGGGTAGAAAACATGACAGTACAAAAGCAGGTCTACAGGTGTAATGTTTGTGGTAATATCGTTGAAGTGTTGCATACTGGAAAGGGGGAACTGGTCTGTTGCGGGCAGCCAATGGAGCTATTACAGGAGAAGACAGCAGATGTCGGTCTAGAAAAGCACGTACCGGTGATAGAGGCAACCGATAGCGGAATAAAGGTCAAGGTTGGCGATGTTCCCCATCCCATGGAGGGAAAGCACTACATAGAGTGGGTAGAAATAATCGCTGATGGCAGGAGTTGCCGGATATTTCTTAAGCCAGGAGATAAGCCGGAGGCAGAGTTTGACATAAAGCCGCAAAAAGTAACCGCTAGAGAGTATTGCAGTATTCATGGTTTATGGAAATCTAGCTAATAGACTTATACTTCCAAAACCAAACCCGAGAAAATAACATAAAGGAGGCATGAAATGGACTTCAGTAATCCTTTTGGGACTATGGTGCCCCGAAAGATGACTGCTGGTGAGCTAGCCAGGGCTATAATGCAAGACATAGCTGCCGAGCTGGATGCTGTTGCTGTCTACCAAGCTCATATTGACGCTACTGATGATGAGCGGGCTAAGAAAGTGCTGGCTCACGCTCGGGACGATGAAAAGGAGCATGTAGGGGAATTTCTGGCGCTACTGGAGATTCTCGACCCCAAGCAGGCGGAGTATATCAAAAAGGGGAAGGTAGAGATTGCTGAATTATTAGAGGGGAAGTAGTCCTATTAGCGGCAATCCAAGAATTGAGCATACTGAGGTATTCAGTGACCTGCTGAAAGAAGAGGAACAGCAAGGTTAGAAAGGAATCAGGATATGGCGCATTTATCGCTGCCTTTTGAGTCGAGATATTGGCCTTTGAAGAAGTTTTTCGATGTCTACGAGAGGTCGATAAGAGAGCCAGAGGAATTCTGGGCTGAACAGGCACGCCAGCTAGATTGGTTTAAGACCTGGGACAAGGTGCTGGAATGGGAGCCGCCTTTTGCTCGATGGTTTATAGGCGGACAACTGAACGCATCATATATATGTGTCGATCGGCATGTTAAAACTTGGCGGAGGAGTAAGGTAGCCATATATTGGGAAGGTGAACCAGGAGATGTCAGAGTCCTTAGCTATTCAACGCTATACGCCGAGGTTAACAAGTTTGCTTCTATCCTGAGGAGTGCCGGGGTGACAAAGGGGGATAGGGTAGCCCTGTACCTGCCTATGATACCTGAGCTCCCCATATTTATGCTTGCCTGTGCTAGAATTGGGGCTATACACACCGTCATTTTTTCAGGCTTCAGTGCTCAGGCTCTAGCCGACAGGCTCAATGACATAGAAGCCAAATTGCTGGTAACTGCTGACGGTGGATTCAGGAGAGGAAAGGTCGTGCCACTCAAGGAGATAGCGGACGATGCTGTTGCCCTGAGCCCTTCGGTGGAAAAGACTATTGTGGTAAGAAGAACAGGCAAGCCGGTGGCTATGAAGCAGTCGAGGGACTTTTGGCTTCAGGACTTGCTCGAGAAGGCAGCGCCATTTGTTGAACCTGTGCCAGTAGAGTCGAACCACCCACTGTATATACTTTATACATCAGGAACTACAGGTAAGCCTAAGGGGATAGTTCATAGCACTGGAGGTTACCTTGTCCAAAACTACTGCGCCTACAAGTGGGTCTTCGACCTGAAAGAAGAATCGGTCTACTGGTGTACCGCTGATGTGGGTTGGGTTACCGGACATAGTTCGATAGTCTATGCCCCTCTAGCCCACGGTGCCGCCATTGTTCTCTACGAAGGGGCACCAGATTATCCTACGCTTGACCGGTGGTGGAACATAATCGAGAAATATGGGGTTACCATATTCTATACCTCTCCCACCGCTATCAGGATGTTTATGAGATATAGTGAGGATTGGCCAGGGAAGCATAACCTGAGCAGCCTGGAGCTACTGGGGAGTGTCGGTGAGTCCATTAACCCAGAAGCCTGGCTATGGTATTACCAGCATATAGGGGGTGAGAGGTGCCCTATAGTTGATACCTGGTGGCAGACCGAAACCGGTGGCATCATGATATCGCCCACCCCCGGAATAGAATGTATTCCATTAAAGCCCGGCTCAGCAACCTTCCCTTTGCCGGGAATAGACGCAGCTGTGGTCAATGAAAGTGGTGAGCCGGTTGCCGCTGAAGAGCGAGGACTCTTGGTGATAAGGAAACCGTGGCCAGGGATGCTTCTTGGCATCTACGGCAACCCGGAGCGGTATAAAGAGGCTTATTGGTCAAGATTTCCAGGCATGTTCTACACAGGCGACTACGCAGTAAAAGACAGGGACGGATACTTTTGGCTTTTGGGCAGGGCTGACGAGATATTTAAGGTTGCTGGGCATAGAATCGGCACTGCTGAACTGGAGGATGCCGCCATCTCCCATCCCCAGGTAGCTGAGGTAGCAGTAGTGAGCAAAGCTGACCCGATAAAGGGCGAGAGCATCATAGTTTTTGCCCTACTTAAAGAGGGAAGCACTCCTTCGGTGAGCCTGAAGAAGGAGCTGACTGACCACATGCGGCGTATGGTAGGACCAATAGCCACCCCTGATGAGATATATTTCGTTTCCAAGCTGCCCAAGACGAGGAGTGGCAAGATAATGCGACGAGTTCTAAAGGCAGTGGCTAACCACGCTACTATCGGTGACCTCACCACATTGGAGGATGAAGCTTCCGTTGAGGAGATAGTCAGAGCTTGCCAGGAACTTAAGAAAGCGGAAGAATAGTCGTTAGTATGGCGCGGTAGAGAAATATAGAGGTGAGGATATGGAGAAGCAAGTTGTGGAGGTTACTATTAACCAGGTAAAGCTACGCATAATTCAAGGAGACATTACCAAGCAGGATACTGATGCCATAGTTAATGCTGCCAATTCCAGCCTCATGGGTGGTGGTGGAGTGGATGGAGCCATCCACAGGGCAGGAGGCCCTGCCATTTTAGAGGAGTGTAAGCAGATTGTAGCCAGACAGGGGCGTCTGCCCACCGGTAAGGCAGTAATGACAACTGGGGGAAATCTTAAGGCAAGATACGTCCTTCATACTGTTGGACCTATCTGGCGTGGAGGCGATAAAGGCGAGCCTGAACTACTGGCAAGTGCCTATCAGGAGAGCTTAAAACTGGCGTTGGAGAACCAATTATCTGGTATTTCTTTCCCGTCAATTAGCACCGGTGCCTATGGCTATCCAGTTGATAAGGCATCAAGAGTGGCCATGGGGGCAGTTATTGCCTCTCTTCGCCAAAGCGTTACTTCTGTCAGGGAAGTAGTATTCGTGCTGTTTGATTCTCAAACCTTTAGAGCCTACTCATCAGCTCTCAAGGAGATAATAGGGACAAGTAACGAAAAGGATTAAGATTATTTTACTAACCTCAATCTGATGAAGGGCTTTTGTTATCGGCAGGGAAAAATGTTTTAGTCCGCCTAGTTGATATCTCCCAGACGTTGATTTGGGGTAGTAGGTTTTCCACATCAGCTCTACGGCACAGTTCGGTGCCTGGTGTTAACACAGCGGCAGTGCCCATAGCTACTGCCAATCGGCAGGCTTCTATCAGTGGCTCTCCATAGGCTAACTTTAAGGCAAGACCAGCTATAGTAGAATCGCCAGCTCCCACGGTGCTTCGCACCTTTATCGGGGGTGGGACTGCCTTCACAAATTTTTTCTTGGTAGCGGCAATAATACCATCTCTTCCCCTGGAGATGACTACTACCTCAATACCCGTCTCAACCAGGTCAAGAGCTGCCTTGATGATTGCCTCTTCGGTAGGGAGTTCTCTCTTAAGCAGTTCCTCAGCCTCGTGGACATTAGGCTTAATGAGGTAGGGCTTAGCTTTTATACCTTCCGCTAACCATTGACCTTCAGAATCCAGGATAGTTCTTACCCTATAGCCTTTAGCTTCCGTAACTATGTTGTAGTAGATGTTAACCGGAACACCGGGTGGTATGCTGCCGCTGGCTACTATTAAATCTGGCTCGGGATGAATTTCCCTCACTTTCCTATAGAACCTCTCCAGTTCCTTTTTTGAGATGTGTGGACCGGGGGCATCAATCCTGGTTTGCTGGGAGGTTCTGGTATCAGTGATAATAAAATTGGTGCGTGTTTCCTGCTCAATAGGGGTGAAGCTGAATTGTACCCCCTCTTCATCAAGTAGTATTTCTAAAGCTCTACCCTCGGGGCCACCTATGAATCCATAGGCTATAGTTCTGCCATCCATCTCGTGAATAGCTCGTGATACATCTATGCCTTTACCGCCGGCATAACGATGCAATTTGAACCAACGGTTAGCTTCATCTACAACCAATTCGTTCACAGTAATATGCTCGTCCAAGCAGGGGTTAAGGGTAATGGTAGCAATCATAGCACCCCTCCGACCTCAATATTCTTTATACCACTTTTCTGATGTTTGTGCCAGCTCGTGGGCAGATACACCCAGTTTCTTGTACCATGGCACAGCGTATTTGCTGGCTATCTCGGTTAGTCTTTTTAGCCTGTCTGCCCCCACAGTTGATAGATAATGAACCCTTTCTCGTGTATCATCAATATACATTGCCTCTTGCCAAATAGCACGCCCGCCTAGAAAGCCTGAAGCTCCAGCCTGGCAAGCGATTTCTACCTGTTGACAAAAAAGTTCGAAGTCCACACCGCCGCTGAGGATGACCCATGGCACCTGGGATGACATGTCTAACTGGTGACAGAGTTCAATTAGTTCAGGCTTATCCGTTTTGTAGCGCAGGTCAGCGGGAAACTCAGCCTTTAGCACATCTATGGGTAGGGTAGTGATATCCCGGGCGGTTTTAATCACTAACTTTTCTTTTAGGGCAGCAAACTCCTGGGGGTTATTAATTTCGTTACCTATAGGATAGCTCTTTGGTTCTACCAAGAAAGGGAGGTCATATTTTATACATTCCAGTGCCACCGTATTAACTGTATTCAACTGCTCGTTAGCTAGCTGTTTCAAATCTGGTCGATAGTAGACCAGAATCTTTACTGCCGAGGCACCCATTCGCTTAATCTTCTCAACACTCCATTCGTCCAGCAACTTGGTTAAACGGTGCTCCTTTTGGCCACTGTAGCCGGAGGCTTCTATACTAACCAGTAGACCGGTGTTATTAGGCAAGACGCTGTGACTAATGCATTGAGCAGCACCAAATATAGGGTCAAGTAGCACAGCACTGGCGTATTTAGCCAGGGTGGAACATAGCTCCAGCTTGCGCTCAACCATTTCTTCAGAGTTGACTTCTCCCGGCTGCTCTTCATCAATCATGCTGCGTAAAGACCCCCGGTGGTCCATAGCACATATAGTAAGGATGCCATCTGGATTTGCAATCTGTTGTAGGCCTCTTATTTTACCAATGCTCAATCTTTTCATGTTTCCCCTTGGGTATTATGGGATAAAAGTCAAGTCTAATCAAGGTCTGGCTTTATCCCCAGCCGTGGGCTATAATTATCAAGCATCAATTTCTTATCTGGAGAGAGTGGGATAATGCCCTGGTTCTATTATGTCGCCAGAGCAATAGTAAGGGTGTTGCTAAAACTCCTGACTCGTTGTCAGGTCAAGGGCAGGGAGAACATCCCTAGCCAAGGCCCCCTGCTGATAATAGCCAATCACCTTAGTCTAGCTGACCCGCCGCTACTTGGCGTTAGCCTCGGCCGGAAAGTGATATTTATGGCTAAAAAGGAGTTATTTCGTTTCAGGCTAATTGGTTACTTTATAGGTAGTTTGGGTGCATTTTCGGTGCACCGTGGGCAACTAGATAGGAAGGCAATGCGCCAGGCATATCAGGTACTCGCTGATGGCTTGACTTTAGTTATGTTCCCTGAAGGAACGAGGAGCCGTAGCGGTCGGCTGCGACCCGCCTTCCCCGGCCCGGCGCTAATAGCCATGCGTAGTGGTGCTCCTATTCTGCCGGTGGGCATTATTGGAACAGAAAAGATTAGGGGTGTAACCTGGTTGTTGCGCCGCCCTCGGATAACGGTTAATATCGGTTCCCCTTTCTATCTGCCACCAGTTAGTAGTAGATTGACTAAGGCGGAGCTTGCTGAACTTACTAATTCTATAATGGGGCATATAGCTGAACTCCTCCCCCCAGAATATCGTGGAGATTACGCAGGGCAGGAAGATTAGATGACATTGAGGATTGAAAAAGCGGCTGGAATAGGGTTTTGCTTCGGGGTTAAGCGAGCCATCAATATCTTAGAGAAGGTTGCCCGTGAGCGTGGTGGGGTGGAAACATTGGGAGCGGTGGTGCATAACCAACCGGTGCTACAAAGACTAGCCGAGCTTGGCGTTAGGGTAGCCAAGAGTGTTGATGATATACAGGGTGACACGGTGGCTATTAGCTCTCATGGAGTGAGCCCACAACTAGAGGAGAAGATTAGGGCTCGGCACATTGACATAATTAATACTACTTGTCCTTTTGTTCACCGAGCCCAGGTTGCGGCTCGGAGATTAGCTGAGTCCGGTTTTTTTACTATTATATATGGTGATGCTGACCACCCTGAGGTCAAGGGTATTCTTGGTTGGGCTAAGGGTAAGGGAGTGGCTACGCTAGATGAGAGGTTTATAGCCGGGTTTGGTAGTCTACCTCGTCGTTTAGGTGTTCTGTCCCAGACAACTCAAATACCGGCTCATTTTACTGAATTTGTGAAGAAGCTTATTGATTCCGCCTTGGCTAAAGACACTGAACTGCGTATTATTGATACCATATGTCATGATATTAGACAACGGCAAGCCGTCGCCCTCGAGCTAGCTAGTAAAGTGGACCTGATGCTCGTTATCGGTGGTCATGCCAGTGCTAATACCCACCACCTGGTTGAGTTATGCTCTATAGCTACTAAAACATATTTAGTCGAGACTGCAGAAGAAATTCAGCTTGCCCGGCTTCAAGGTCAGTGCCATATAGGTATAACTGCCGGGGCTTCTACTGATGAGCAAACTATAAATGAAGTATTGGCGAGGCTAAAAGCCTTGGCTTAAATCTAAAGTGCGATAGGACTTAGGTGGCTCATATTGCCAGACAGGTCACCGTCCTGGAAATACCAGCGATAGGATGGATTTTAGCAGTGACTAAGTCGCCGATATCGTTGAGGGTTTCTTCTTCTATTGTAGCAATAACATCATAGGGTCCAGTTACAGTATCAACCGATTTCACCCCATCTAGTTGCCTAAGAGCAGCAACCACCTCCTTATTTCTACCCACCACTGTTTCAATTAGAACGAAAGCCTTTGCCACCAAATTCATCCCCTTTTATACTTAGCTACTCGCTTATTAGTGATAAGCTGAATTTATTATAACTTACCCCGTTCCCGTAGTCAAGTCTAGTTATCGGCTTGACAATAAGCATAAGGCTCTACTTATAATAGGTTGACTCCAATTCGGAATGTAGCAACTTTTGTAGTGTCTTCCGGAGTAGCCACCAAGAAAGCTAATTGTTAAGTTTGGTTACGGGCTATGTGTATATATTTCCCTTAATCAACCATTGATGCGCAATAGACTAATGAAAGGAGGGGGGCTTTGGAATATTTCCTAAATGAACTACAAAAAACAGTCAGGGAAATGGCGAGAACGATTGCCGAGGAAAAAATACTGCCGGTGCGGGCAGCGCTTGATGAAAAGGAAGAGTTCCCTTGGGCTATAATGAAAGACATCGCCGATACTGACCTGTTCCGTGTCTTTATTCCTGAGGAATATGGGGGTCTAGGTGGAGGATGCCTCGAACTATGTCTGGTTGTTGAGGAGCTGAGCCGAGTGTGTCCTGGGGTAGCTGTTAGCTATGCCGGTAGCTTACTGGGAAGCTTTGCCCTCCTGGAATATGGGAATGAAGAACAGAAGCGGAAATACCTTCCTGACATCGCCAGTGGCAAAAGACTGGCTGCCTTTGCCGTAACTGAGGCAGAAGCTGGCAGTGATATTGGTAATATAAAGACGACCGCTACCCGAACAGATGAGGGCTATGTAATTAATGGGACCAAACAGTTTATTACCAACGGTGGTGAGGCTGATATATATACGGTTATTGTTTTAACTGACAAAGCCAGAGGTGCCCGCGGCGCCAGTGCTTTCCTGGTGGAGAAGGACACCCCCGGCTTCTCTTTCGGCAGAAAAGAAAAAAAGATGGGTATTCGCACCTCGGCAACAAGGGAACTGGTTTTTGAAGATTGTCTGGTTCCCGCGGAGAATATTATTGGCCGAGACGGAATGGGATTTATTATGACGATAAAGCTCTTTGATTATACCCGTCCAGGAATAGCGGCTCAGGCGGTTGGGGTGGCTCAAGGGGCTTTGGAGGCAGCGATAGACTATGCTCGGAAGCGTATCCAGTTTGGACACCCTATCATTTCTTTTCAGGCAGTCCAGCACATGCTAGCTAACATGGCTATTGATGTGGAAGCAGCCAGAGCACTAGTTTATGCCGTAGCCAGGACTGTTGACAGTGGGGCAAAGAACTTCAGTAAGGAATCAGCCATGGCTAAGGTTTTTGCCTCAGATGTGGCGATGAGAGTTACTACTGATGCCGTGCAGATTTTCGGTGGTGTTGGCTATATGCGTGATTATCCGGTTGAGAAGATGATGAGGGATGCCAAAATCATGCAGATATATGAAGGCACCAACCAGGTTTTAAGAAATGTCATCGCCCTTGAATTACGGAAGAAAAAGGTATATTAACACTGAATTACCCTAATCTTGACACTAGGCATGCGGGTCAGCTTATAATAGGCTAACCTTTAGGAGTGGAGGTGGGATGTATGCGGATAAATGTATCTCAACAGCTTAAGGCATCTATAGGGTCGATACGAAACTATGAGGTAAGTGAGATTGTTAATGTTGCTAATGGCAAGAGTATGGTTCAGGGGGAGGTTGGACTGATACGTACTGACCGGGGTATCCTGGCTAAGGGCACACTACACACTGAGGTTGAAGTTACCTGCAGCCGCTGTTTGAGTTTGTTTAGTTGTCCTCTAACCCTAAATATTGAAGAGGAGTATTTTCCTACCACAGATGTAGTTAGTAGCGCTTCGCTACCCTTGCCTGAAGAACCCGGCTGTTTCACTATTGATGAGCATCATGTTCTTGATTTAACTGAGGCAATACGTCAATATGCGCTATTAGCTATCCCTATGAAGCTACTTTGTCGTGAGGATTGTGCTGGTTTGTGTTCTAATTGCGGGCACAACCTTAACCAGGGACCTTGTGATTGCTCGCCCCGGGAGACAGAGCCTCGCTGGTCTGAGTTAAATAAATTGGCTTTAGCTAGTGATGCAGTGGTAAATGAACAGAAAGGAACGGAGTAGATTATGGGAGCATTACCCAAGCGAAAATATGCTAAGGCGCGTCAGGGTAAGAGACGTGGTCATTTGGGGTCATCCCTTCCTTCTCTAGACTATTGCCCTCAATGTCACAGCCCTAAACTGCCTCACCATGTTTGTCCTACCTGTGGAAGCTATGCTGGCAGGGAAGTTATTGAGATTAAAATCCCGAAAAAGAGGGCCTAGTTAGGGTTATTATAGAAGAAATGGCAGCTGAAGCTGAGGCAATACTTAATAGTCTTAAAAATTTCTGCAGGGGGAATTAGTTGTGGCTGAGTCAATGAAGGTAGCCTACATCTTCCCCGGGCAGGCTTCTCAAAGGGTAGGCATGGGGCGTGACCTCTATGATAATTTTGATTCGGCTAAGGCAGTCTTTGGGCAGGCTGATGAGACCTTGGGGTTTTCTCTGTCCCGATTATGCTTTGAAGGTCCGGAAGATGAGCTTCGCCAGACTATCAATACCCAGCCAGCGCTGGTAACCGTCAGCTTTGCCTGCTTGAAGGCTGCTCAAGATATGAGTGGCAGCAGTGAGTTACCACCTCCTTCTTTCGTGGCTGGTCACAGTCTGGGTGAGTATACAGCTCTAGCCGCCGCCGGGGTGCTTGATTTTGCCACTACTGTTTATCTGGCTCGGGAAAGGGGGAGGTTGATGTATGAAGCTGGGCTGAGGAAGCCCGGAGGGATGGTGGCAGTAATTGGGCTTGATGAAGTTTCATTAGCTGTTGTATGTGGTGAGACTGATACTCGAATTGCCAATATTAACTGCCCGGGTCAGCTAGTAATCAGTGGGGCAAAGGAGAACCTAACTAAAGCTGCGGATTTAGCTAAAGCCAAAGGGGCTCATCGTGTCGTCCCCTTGGCGGTAAGTGGTGCCTTTCATACGCCACTAATGCAATCGGCGGTTGATGGTTTATCTGAGATTATAGCCACTCTCTCTTTTCGTGAGCCACTTATTCCTATTATAGCTAACACTACGGCTCAGCCAATAACCACTGCTGAGCCGGTGAAGGCAGAGCTCCTTAGACAGTTGTGTAATGGTGTTCAGTGGCAGCGCTCGGTTGAGTTTATGATAAATGACGGCGTGTCTATCTTTATTGAGATAGGACCGGGGAAGGTGCTTAGTGGTCTTATTAGACGAATAAATAGAGATGTTAAAATTCTGAATATAGGTGATGCCGAGGCTATTAAGAATATAGTTGTTTAAGGGAGCAATATCTTGGCGGTGAATATTATTGATTCTTACCAGTTTGGGCTGGTAGTAGTTAGCGGCAAAAAGTATACCTCAGATGTAATTATTTTTCCCGACAGGGTTAGAGATAATTGGTGGAGAAGGACGGGGCATCAACTATGCCTTAAGGATGTAGCCGAGGTGATGACTGAAAATCCTGAGGTGCTGGTAGTTGGCACCGGAGCCTCAGGTTTGATGAAGGTGCTACCTGAAGTAGAGCGGGGTGTTGAAACTCAGGGCATTAAGCTTATTGTGGAGGCTACTGATAGGGCTTGCCATACCTATAACCATATCTGTCATTCCCAGAAGGTAGTAGCCGCTCTCCATCTTACCTGTTGAATATGAAACGCAAAATTGTGTTCGCACTCTTAACATCGTTGTTGACTGGTGGTATAATATTAGCCTGCGTTTGGGGGTAATCCATGGCAGGGGCACGGCGAAAAGCAAGGGCACTGGCTCTTCAGGCACTATATGAGGTTGATTCTACGGGTCATGAGGTAGAGGAGGTGGTAACCCATCTTCTGGCTGATGGGGGATTGTCAGCGGAAAATGGTGCCTTTGTCCGTGGGTTGGTCAGTGGTGTTATCCAGAATAAGGAAAAGATCGACCTTAATATTCAAAACTTTGCCTCAGCTTGGCCGATAGAGCAGATACCGGTGGTCGATAGGAATATTTTAAGGCTTGCAATATTCGAAATTTTACTTGATAATAAGGTGCCAGTTAAGGTAGCTATAAATGAAGCGGTTGAGCTGGCCAAGACCTTTGGTAGTGATAATTCGTCAAGATTTGTTAATGGGGTTCTGGGTTCAGTTAGTGGTCTTGTCAATAGATAGGAAATTCAAGAAAGGGAGGTAGGCAGTGGCAACTATTTTTGAGCGGGTAAAAAAGATAGCCGTGGAGCAGTTAGGGGTGGAAGAGCAAGAGGTGGTGCCCTCAGCTAGCTTTGTTGATGATTTAGGTGCTGATTCTCTGGATTTGGTGGAATTGATAATGTCCTTAGAAGAGGAGTTTAGCAACCCATCTCAGAAGGTTGAGATACCAGATGAGGATGCTGAGAAGATAGTAACTGTCCAGGATACGATTGATTATATTAAAGACTTGGGCATTGAGGATGATTAAGGCAATATTCTTTGATTGGTTTTATACTCTAGCCCGCTTTGAACCGCCACGGCATCAATTATACAGCCAGGCATTTCGAGAATTCGGTGTCGAACTGCCACCAGAGAAAGTAATGCGTGGCATTTTGATTGCTGACCAGTATTTCTTTGAGGAAAATGCTAAATCACCAGTGGCAGAGAGAAGTCCAGAGGAGCAAGCTAGGGTCTATATCCAGTATCCGAACACGATATTAACCGAGGCTGGAGCTAAAGCTCCCAGAGAGTTGCCTTTGAAAATCTTGAAAAGAGTGACGGAGCAATTTAAAAGTGTAACCTTTGCCCTCTTTGATGACGTGTTATCAACCTTGAAAACACTAAAACAGCAGAATTTCATTTTGGGTTTACTAACCAATTTAGATAGAGATATGGTTTCTATTTGTCGTGAACTAGGGCTGGAGCCCTATCTTGACTTTGTGGTTACTGCTAAAGAGGCAGGAGCCGATAAGCCCAGCCCCCCTATTTTTCTAGCCGCATTAGACAAAGCTGGGGTAAACGCTTCAGAAGCAGTCCATGTCGGTGACCAGTACAAATTGGATGTGATTGGTGCCAGAGCGATAGGTATCAATCCCATACTTGTTGACCGTTATGATATATATCCCGAGGTCAGCGACTGCCCCCGAATTCACAGCTTGACCGAGTTAGCTCAACACCTTTAGCGGTCAATATACCTTGAGACTCTCTACCTCTTTATTGTCCGTAGGCGTATCTAGCTACCTCTGGGGCTCAATAATCACCTTAATGGAGTTTTGGGCTTCGGCGACGAGCTGAAAGCCCAGTCCTGCCTCGGCCAGGCCTAGTCGATGGGTAATCATCTTGCCTATGTGCACACGGCGAGCCCGTATCAGTTCCAGTGCTGCTGTATAGTCCGCTGGGCTACCGGCGTAGGAGGTAGTGAGCGTTATATCGTTACGCCAGAAAAGGTCATTTATCGAGATTGGAATGGTAACGCCAAGCTCTGTTGGTGCGAAGAAGAGAACAGTGCCTCCGCGCTCCACTGATTGTAACGCCTGAGCAATGGCTGATGTGGCTCCAGTGCATACTATCACCCGGTCAGCCAGGCGACCTCGGTTGAGCTGACGCAAGCGGCTGGGTAAGTCCTCTTTAGCGTGGATAGCAGCATCAGCACCAAATTGTTGCGCTGCTTCCAATCGGTAGTCGTTTATGTCTGTCGCCACTACGCACCCTGCCCTCAGAGCACGAGCCAGTTGCACGTGGAGCAGCCCGGTAACGCCGCTACCGATAACAAGCACGCTATGACCTGGTTGAATGTGCGCCAGTCTTTGTCCGCGCAGGACACAGGCTAACGGTTCGATAAATGTCGCCTCTTCATAAGATACTTCATCGGGTAGTAGAAACACGCCGCGGTCAACATTGATAGCTGGCAGTCGAATGTATTCAGCAAAGCCACCGGGGTCAAAATTCGTCTGGCGGAGGGTATCGCAGACGGTGTGATGCCCACTCAGGCAGTAATGGCATGTGTTGCAGGGGACATGATGCGCCGCCGAGACCCTATCCCCCTCTTTGTAGCGCTCCACTCCATCTCCCACCGCCACAATCTGACCACCAATTTCATGACCTAGCACTAAGGGCACCCGGTCACGGCGATACCATTCCATTACATCACTGCCGCAGATGCCACAAGCCTCCACCCGCACTAGTAGCTCGCCGGGACCGATTTGCGGCGTAGGTATCTCCTCCAACCGCACATCGTGGTTATTGTAATACATGGCAACGCGCACAGTGCTTTACCCTCAGCCGACGGCTGCCTTGTTCTTTATGCTGTCGTATAACTCTTGGGCCTCTTTTGGCGAGGCATTCTCATGGATAATGGCACGTATAGCCCTAATCATTGCTACTGGAAAATCGTTTTGCCAGATGTTCCTTCCCAGATTCACGCCTATAGCCCCTTTTTGAATGCCATCGTGAACAAACTCGAACACTTTAAGCTCAGTGTCTACTTGAGGCCCACCGGCCATAACTATTGGAACCGGACAGCCTCTTACCACCTTTTCAAAGTCTTCACACCAGTAGGTTTTCACTACCCGTGCCCCCAATTCGGCAGCAATACGGGAGGATAAAGCCAGGAAGCGGGCATCTCGCTTGCCTAATTCCTTTCCCACCGCCGTAACTGCCATTACCGGGATGCCATACCTTTCGCCTTCGTTGACAAGCTTGGCCAGATTTAATAGTGAATCGTGCTCGTAGTCGGTGCCGACAAAGATAGAAAGACCCATTGCCGCTACATTAAGACGGATAGCCTCTTCTATGGAAGTGGTAATCCCCTCATTGGCTAGGTCTTTCCCAACCATACTGGTGCCGCCAGACATTCTAAGAATAATTGGTTTGCTGTTGTCGGGGTCCACTGATGAGCGTAACACCCCCCTGGTAATGAAGAGTGCATCAGCATAAGGGAGGAGTGGCTCAATAGTTTTACGCGGTTCCTCTAGTTTTCTAGTGGGTCCTTGAAAATATCCATGGTCTACCGGCAAAAAGAGGCAATGACCGTCAGCCTGGATTAGTTGTGCCATACGGTTTTTCATTCCCCAGTCCATATTAATGTTCCTCCCCCTCTATGATTTATGGGCTGGTTTCTAGTTGACTCGTATCTAAGATATCCTCAATCGGCAGACTAATATATTTCTCAATAACCTTGCGGAAATGGAATCCATAGACGGCAAAGCTCATGGATAAAGGAAAGGAGCGGGGATGTCTCAGCAGAGTTGAAACAAAAAACTTCCAGTAATCCCTCCTTCCGTTTTCCCTGATGCCTAAGAACCACATAGATTTAATAAAGCCCCTGAGCTGATAAGACTGAATCTTGAATCTCCCCTTTCTTTTTTTGGGTTTAAACTCTTTCAGGAATATTTTGACCCGCTCGTAAAACTGCTTGGGCGAATAGATTGTATTCAGGATATGCTTATAGCCGTTGATAAGAGCTTCATAGTTCATTTTAGGAATGAAGTTAATGGAGAAGTCCGTATTATCGCCGGACATATCTTTTAATAGGCGATTCTCTTCTTTCAAACGTTGGTACAATCTGGTGCCACGAGGGGCGTTTAGTAAGCCGACCATTGCCGTAACAATTCCGCTCCTTTGAATGAAGCTGATTTGGCTTTTAAAGATTGAGAGTGGGTCACTATCAAAACCGACAATAAATCCTCCCTGCACCTCTAAACCGTAGTTCTGAATCTTCTTAACCGAAGCTACTAAATCACGATTTATATTGGTGAACTTATTACACTCAGCCAGGCTTTCCTCATTAGGAGTTTCAATACCGACAAATACTCTGCCAAACCCTGCCTCAACCATCAATCGCATTAGTTCTTCATCATCGGCCAGATTTATAGATGCTTCGGTAAACAGCGCAAAGGGGTATTTTTTCTCTCTCATCCACTCAATTATTGCCGGCAGAATTTCTACCTTTAGTTTTCTCTTGTTGCCAATAAAATTATCATCAACAATAAATACACTGCTCTGCCAACCGTGAATGTATAATGCATCTAGCTCCGCCAATACCTGGGCTTTATCCTTGGTTCGCGGCTTATGCCCATTCAGGATGATAATGTCACAGAATTCGCAATTGAACGGGCAGCCTCTAGAGTATTGAACATTCATTGCTGAATATTTTTTCATGTTGATGAGCGACCACATTGGGATAGGAGTTTTGGTTATGTCCGGTCGTTGCTTAGATGTATAAATATGTCGGGCACACCCCTTCTCTAAATCTTCTAAAAAGAGTGGAAGTGTAATTTCAGCTTCACCGAGCACAAAATGGTCTACTCCCTCAAATTCTTCACAGCCGGTAGTAAACAGGGGGCCGCCAGCAACAATCTTGGTATTAAATTCCTTACATCGGCTAATAACTTCCTTCACCGAATTTTTCTGTACTACCATGGCGCTGATAAACACATAGTCAGCCCATTTAAGGTCTTCATCAGTTAGGCTGGTTACATTCATATCTACCAGCTTTTTCTCCCACTCATCGGGAAGCATGGCGGCTACCGTTAGTAAACCCAAAGGAGGGTGGGCTGCCTTTTTAGAAATAATCTTTAAAGCGTGCTTAAAACTCCAGAAGGTATCCGGGTACTGTGGATAAACAAGAAGTATTTTCAAATTGTGTTCCTCCTAGCGCAGCCCGACTGCTACTAACTTACACCTATTATAGCAACTTTTCTTTTATAAAGTAAGGGGCTAGGGATTATCTATCAACCTTGCCCACTTTATCCCCTTCAGCCAAAGGAGAGGGGGACGAGTTTTAAAGGGGGCTTTGTTTTTTTAACCTAGTTGATAAATAAGTTTATGTTCGTCTAAGATAGAGATACACAGATTATGAAATTTAACCCCTGATTTCCCATATCAAACTGGGAACATAGGCATCTTTTTATGGTAAAATAGCTTTAAAAGCCCTCCAAGAACTTCACAGAGGTGAAGAAAGTGAAGATTACAAGGTGGATAATGGTAGCGATATTGGTATTGGTCCTCGGCATCATTGGGGTCTTTCTAGCAGCACCACCGGTGTCACCTGGACGACCATTCTCGCAATATATGGATCCCGAAGCAGCGATCCAGGATAGAGTGGAGGATCTGCTGGTCAGAATGACCCTGGCCGAGAAAATCGGGCAGATGACGCTAGTGGAAAAGAACAGCATAAAGGATAAGGATATCACCGACAAGTTCATCGGCGGTCTGTTGAGTGGCGGCGGTAGGTATCCCAGTCGCAATACGCCTGAGGGCTGGTCTGAGATGGTCAATGGCTTCCAAGAATACGCCTTGCGGACTCGTCTGGGCATCCCGCTAATTTACGGGGTTGACGCCGTTCACGGGCATGGCAACCTCAGAGGCGCGACCATTTTCCCCCACAACATCGGGCTTGGCGCTACGCGCGACCCCGATTTGGTGGAGCGGATCGGCCGGACCACTGCTGTAGAGATGGCCGCCACCGGCATCTATTGGAACTTCGCCCCTGTGGTCGCGGTTCCTCAAGACATTCGCTGGGGCAGAACTTACGAGGGCTACAGTGAAAACACCGAACTCGTTTCAAAGCTGGGTGCCGCCTACATCAAAGGTCTACAAAATGTGGGTTCATCCCCTAATTTGAGTGCCCCCACCACGGTGCTGGCCACACCCAAACACTTTGTGGGAGATGGTGGAACCGCCTGGGGCAGCTCGGACACCTTTATCATGCAACAATTCATGCTTGACCAAGGCGTCACCGATGTGGATGAGGCCACCTTGAGAGCTGTGCATCTTTCCCCCTACGTTGCGGCTATAGACACTGGCGCAATGAGCATCATGGTCTCCTTTAGCAGTTGGGGAGGCATGAAAATGCATGCCCAAAAGTATCTGCTGACCGATGTGCTCAAAGGCGAACTGGACTTCAAGGGCTTTCTCGTCTCCGACTGGCAGGGCATTGATCAGATACCCGGCGACTATTGCAGTGATATTGTTACCTCCATCAATGCCGGGTTGGATATGATTATGGTGCCCTACGACTACGATGCCTTTATTAATGGCTTGACCAAGGCGGTCAATAATGGGGACGTTCCGCTGGAGAGAATTGACGATGCCGTGCGGCGAATCCTCACCGTAAAATTCCAACTGGGGCTCTTTGAGAGACCGTTTGCGGATGAATCCTTACTCCCCTTGGTCAGGTCCGACAAGCATCGAGAGCTAGCACGCGAGGCGGTTCGCAAGTCTCTCGTCTTGTTGAAGAATGACAACAATACATTGCCGTTGGCCAAAGATACCCCGCTGATTTTTGTCGCCGGACAAGGCGCGAATGATATTGGCATCCAGTCCGGGGGCTGGACCATAGAATGGCAAGGGAAGCCTGGCAACATCACTCCTGGGACAACGATACTGGAGGCGATTAGGAACACGGTTTCTGAGAATACAATTGTCCTATACAATCGCTGGGGTCAATTTGATCGGGTTACGGATGAAATTGCCGACGTGGGCATCGTCGTGATGGGCGAAATGCCTTATGCCGAAGGGGTAGGTGATGATGAGGATTTGACCCTTTCCGAAGGCGACATCGCAGTGATTGAGCGGGTCAGAGAGAGGAGCAAAAAGGTAGTCGTTATTCTCATCTCCGGTAGACCGATGATCGTCACGGAACACCTGGAGCAATGGGATGCTTTTATCGCTGCCTGGCTACCCGGCACTGAGGGACAGGGCGCGGCCGATGTTCTGTTTGGTGATTACCCCTTTACCGGCAAGTTACCCTACACCTGGCCCAGGGCGATGGACCAGATTCCCTTTGATTTCGATCACATGGAGCCAACCGGCCCTGAAGCGCCTTTGTTCCCATTTGGCTATGGTCTTGGCTACCTGATCAATTGATAGCTCACCAGCAAAACGGAAGGAAATCACCTCACGCTGTGCCTCAGTTAGGTGTTGGGTAGCCAAAAGTAGCTGTTCAATATCCAGCCTGCTTATCAGCCCTCACCAGAAGCATGACCTGCTCCAGGAAATCGGTAACGAAGTATCAAAAGAAAAGGGCATAGATTTCCTCTATACCGACCTCAGGAAACGCTATTCAGATAGTCGCCGGATGACTAAAGGGCTAAATCTCTACCGCCAGCAATACTGTGGCTGCGTTTATAGCGAGTGGGAACGCTATGCCAAACGAGATTAGGGATGGAAGCCAGACAGGCTGGCAGGGATAGGGGCAAAATAAGAGGGAACCTTGATAGAAGGCTCCCTCACTTGATATTTGGGGTATCTACGGGGTAATCTAGTCAGCTAACCTAGGCAATCTTGGACAAAACCACCCTCCAGAGCTATTCTGCTGGCGAGTTCTAAGTGAGGAACGAAAGCGGAAGTTATATTTAAACATACCCGGTTCCATGAATTCCGGCTTCTGTCCCCGCCACTCTCTGATTGCGTTGGCTTGCTCTTGAGTAATGCGCCCCTCTTCCACAGCTTGATTAAGACGGCTGATAAAGGCGTCATCCCACATCTCTTGCCGTGCCTGCTTAAAGGCAGCCGTCAGGTCTTCCTGGTCAATTCCTAAAATATCAGCAACCCTCTCCAGAAGACCCTCAGCATTTGCTTCTGGTGATGGAGTAGTTTCTTCCTCTCCCTCTGCCATCACTGTTGCTGTGGCGCCCACCGTCAACAGGAGGGCTACTACCAGCACTGAAATGAAAACCTTTACTCTTTTAGACATCAATTTCTCCTCCCTCTTAAAGATTTCTTTGTCAGTACAGGAGAGCATAAGCTACCTGAACGGTAAGGCTAATCTCCATCTCCCCTGGGCTTATCGGCGTCTCAGCTGCCGGTATTGCTTCCTCATATATATCCTGCCGATAGATAGGTGGTGGAGTCTGGCTGCTTTCAGAAATATACGTTGCCTTACCCAAGTTGCCACCAGCCAGCTCAGCTAGCTGCTCTGCTTTGGCTTTGGCATCAGCCATTGCTTCTTCTCTGGCTTCTTCGTAGTAGGCTGATGGGTCATCCACGGAAAAGTCTATGCTATCTATTCGGGTGAGGTCTCCCCCAGCCGCGGCCACAGCGTCAATAACTGCGCCAGCCTCATCTATATCCCTTATCTTAGCACTTACCTTATTGGTTACTCGGTAGCCAATCACGACTTCTTCATCATCATCCTGGTCCCATCTTGTTATCTGGCGAATACTAAAGTATTGGGTCTGAATATCCTTCTCGGCGACACCATTATCAGTCAAAGCTGTCATTACCTCATCCATGGCTTCTATTGCCTGTGACTGAGCAATAGCCACCGTTGCCGCCTGAACTTCGACCCCTAACCTCAGAGTAGCAATATCAGGGGTAACCGTAACCACTCCCTGACCGCTGACCCAGATTCCTTCCTGCTGGTTACTTATACTTAGCCCTTCTATCTCCAGCGGGACGGTACTCTCCGGGCTGCAGCCAGCCAGACCGACTATGGCCAGCACCAGTGCCAGACTTATAGCCAATAACCAGTTCTTCTTTCCCATTTTTATTTCCTCCTGTGCTGAAATTTCTTTCCACTAATATATAACGAAAAAGTTGCCAATTGGTTAGTGCTGACTTGAGACAATTTTTAAAAAGGGTTGGGCTAATCCCAACCCCTAAGGGCTCTTTCATAGCCGGCTTCCGATACAGCGATTGCCCGGCGCAGGGCAGGTTTAGTCGATTCCGGTGCTTTCTCCAGCGCAGCGCGAAGACCAGCCGGATGATTGGTAGCGTAATTCGCCACGGTTGTCCTCAGCTTAGCTCGGTTGTTTTCTCTGACTTGGACATCTTTGTCATCCCCAGCCTCCTCAGATGGCACAGGTGGTGATTCCAACATTCTCGGTGCCTCAGCCACTTCCGGGGCTGAGGTTAATCTGGCTAGCATTACCAGCCGCTCATCCAGGCGCTGGGTGATGGCCTCTACCTGCTGGGCGTCACCTTTATTGGCTATATAGATTATTTCGGCCACTCTTCTATCCGCAAATTTAGCACACAACTCTGCCTTACCTATGTCGGAGGGGGTCAGTGCTAACTGCACCTGTTCTGTGGCTAGCTTTACTGGATAGAGAAGACTATCGGGCATGCTGTAGCTGGCAGCGGCTATCGTGCCTCCACTGACCAGCAGTAAGCCGAGAACAATGGTCACCACGGTTGCCCATCGTGGAAGCCAGCCGAGGGAGGGACGCCTTCTCCGGGATGCCGCTTCCTGGAGTGCTGAGCGGAACTGGTATCTGGCTTTGGCTTTAAACTCAGCTCGGGGCTGAATAGCTACTGCCTGCCTAGCAGCCAAAGCCGTCTGAAGCAATGGCTTGAGGTTAGCTGCCTGCTCGGGATAGCTCTGAAGACACTGCTCTATAGTCTCGCCCTTAACTAGCAGTCGCTCCAAGCATTCATCCAGAATGTTATCAAATTCTTTTTCCTTACTCATTTTCTGTCACCCGTAGTGTCTTGCGCAGGGCTACTATGGCACTATGCTGCAATGCTTTTACTGCTCCCTGACTCTTGCCCATAGCCTTGGCTACCTGAGCAATGGATAGCTCGCCAGCAAAACGGAGGGAAATTACGTCACGCTGTGCCTCGGTTAGCTTTTCGGTAGCCAAAATCAGCTGTTCAATATCCAGCTTTTGCTCAGTTAGTAACTGTGGGTTATTATCGTTGCTTACCAATGACTCATCCAGAGGCACAGTGGTGCGTTTTTTGCTTCTTAAGTAGTCAACTACCTGGTTGTGGGCAATGCGGAATAGCCAGGCTGAGAAAGGTATACCCTTCCATTTGAATGAAGAGATGGACTTGAGTGCGTTTAGAAAGACCTGCTGAGTCATATCTTCCGCCTCCGTCTCATTTCCTATCTTGAAAGTTACATAGCGATAAATCTTATCGAAATGCTCCTCATATAGCTGAGCAAAAGCCTCCTGGTCACGATGCTGCGCTCGCCGAACCAGGCTTTCTTCATCTTGCACCTGACAACCCCCTGCCGTTTAGCGGCAATTATGGCGTTACCCTGTGCATATAGTATAACGAAGGAAATGGTGAAAAGATAGGTTTCAATCCGGGTTAATAGGAGTAAATGTTGATAAATAGAATGTGCTACAATAATTCTAAAGTTAAAACTTTCTTAAAGGGGATGAGAACTTGGCTTGCTATGTGCGTTTAATGCGCAGAGAAGATGTTGCCCAGGTCACTGAGATTGACCGTGAAGCCTTTCCTGTCTTGTGGCCACCGGTTAACTATGAGCGTGAGCTAGAAAATCGGTTAGCCCATTATATCGTAGCCTGCGATGAAGCGGAAAGGGTTGAGAAACCCGAGGTGGAAACTCCCTTAGAGAAAAACCCCTCCGGACTAGCATACAGAGTAAGGCGTTTATTTAACTATAACCGTTTCTTCGGCTATGAACTGCCTAAATCGGGTAAACAGTATATTACTGGTTTTGCTGGTTTCTGGATTATGGTTGGGGAAGCTCACCTAACCAGCATCGCAGTGCGGGAACTCCGTCGCCGCCAAGGGATAGGGGAGCTACTGCTTATATCTATGATAAACCTGGCTACAGAGCTAAATGCTCATATTATTACCCTAGAGGTGCGTGCCTCCAATACTACTGCCCAGAGTCTCTATTACAAGTATGGCTTCACTCAAGCCGGTCTACGCCACAACTACTATATAGATAATAAAGAAGATGCTGTAATAATGTCCGCTGAAAATATCACCTCACCCCCATTTCAGGCGCACCTTCAGCGATTAAAGCAAGCTCACTCCAGAAAATGGGGGATAGCCCTCTATCAAATTGCCCGATAGGCTATAGTCTTACAACCCAAAAAGGGCACCAGCCACCGTCCATTATCGGCGGTTCCAGTGCCCTTGTCTCATTTTCTGAGCTCCCCCTAAACCCAATAGAGAACTGTGTTATTTCAAGATGAGTGCTTATTTTGACTTTGGTTGCGTTCCAGCTAGCGCTTCTCCAAGTCCCAGAACATTAATCAGCCTTGACTGGTCGGATATAACTAGCTTTGTATTATCCTGCAGGGAGGCCTGAGTTACTTGAAGTTGTTTCAGCAACTGTGCATTGCCCACAAAGAACTCATCAGCTGCCTTTGACACGTTTTCTATCGCTTGAGCCTCACCCTCTGCCCTCAATATCGCTGCCTGCCTGTCGCCTTCAGCTACCAGTATCGAATTCTGTTTATCTCCCTCAGCCTCCAGTATCTGTTTCGCCCGGTAGGCCTCTGCTTCCAGGATGGTGGCTCTCTTTTCCCTCTCAGCTTTCATCTGCTTACTCATAGCCTCAGAGATGTCACGGGGTGGCTCTATCTCCTTGACCTCCACCCTGGTTACCTTTACCCCCCACTTATCAGTGGCCTCATCAAGGGTGTCCCTCAATGCAGCATTGATGCGTTCCCTTGAAGTCAATGTCTCATCAAGGCTCATATCACCGATTACGTTTCTGAGGTTTGTCTGTGCCAGCTTGCTGATGGCAGAGTAGAAGTTGGCCACTTCGTATCTGACAGCCTTGGCTTCGGTCACATAGTAGTAGACCACGGCATCTACGGTTACGGTGACATTGTCCCTGGTGATGACCGGCTGGGGCTCTATATCAATGACAGTTTCCCGCAAGTCTACTCTTGCTTTCAGGGAATCCATATAAGGTATGAGAAACCTGAGCCCCGGGTCCAGGGTTTCTTTGTACCGGCCAAACCTCTCTACAAGGCCCTTCTCAGCCTGGTGAATGATGGTCACCGACTTGACAAGCGTGATTAATACCACCAGTGCCAGGATGACTATGAGGACTATAATTCCTGCACCCATTTTCAATTACCTCCTTTGATTTTCTCGACGATTAAAGTAACGCCGCTAACGCTAGTGACAACTATTTCGCCCCCTTTCTCGATGTCCTCTTCTGCTCTGGCTCTCCACTGCTCATTGCCGACCTTAACCAAACCGTCAACATTTTTGGCAATGCTTTTCAGCACAATTCCCTCTTTACCAATGATGGCATCAATGTTCGTTTTTGCTTTGCTTACCGTGGTCCACCTGTGGACATATCTTCTGCCAAGAGCCACATAGGCTACACAGATTATGCTGGTGACGATAACTGTCAGCAGCCAAGAATGAAACGGCCAGGTCGCCAGTCCTCCGAGGATGAAGGCTGAGCCTGTGAATACCAAGTCAAGGCCGGTCTCCACACCGACGATGAGTTCTAATAAGACAAGCAAGAGGCCCACTATTACGAATATGAGCCAGAGCCAATCTGTAAATGTTAATGTCATTTCTGTCATATCCTTTTGGAAGAGTTCTAGTAATCCTTTGCCTAACCTTTTCCTCCAGCCCAGTTAGCTATTTCGTTTGCTATCTGCTTGGCACTGATGATACGCCCACGGTACTTGGCTGTCAAGCTTCTTGGAAGCCCGGAGCCAGACTTTTTCAAACATTTTTACGGTGGTTTTTACTACGTAATCGATGAAGGGAGTAAGACCTTAAACAAGAAGCTAGCGTCTCAAAGGTATTGAAACGGCAATCACTGAAGTTTGACGGCGGTGCCGTATACTAGAAACTCCGCAGCGCTGGAGACTATGACCGAGGTGGTGAATCTGACATTTACTATCGCATCAGCCCCCAGTTCCTCCGCTGACTTTATCATTCGCTGCATCGCCTCGTCCCTGGCTTTACCCATCATCTCCGTATACTCGACTAGTTCCCCACCAACCACGAGCCTCAGAATAGCAGCCAGGTCCTTCCCTATCCATATAGACCTGATAGTGTGACCCTTTACTAAGCCCAGTGTCTCGGTTATCTGTTTCCCCGGTACCTCGCTGGAGTTTATAGCTATCATTCTCTTTTCTCCTATAGGGTTTTGCGCTGTTCGAGGACTACTGTTGCTAGCGTGATCAGTATCCCGGCTAACGCCACCAAAATTGCAACCTTGAGTTCCAGGGGAAGGACGGTGGTCTCCTTCATGACATAATATGGTATCCCGTAAACGATGCAAAAGAATACTGCCGCCACGAAAAGATTCGAGCTGAATAGGCGCACTTTTTTCATCCGTCACCTCCCATTCAAATTCTATTAAAGTGGGATTTCTATTTCAACTGGCAATAAAGCAATCCTCATCCCCATCCTTTATAGCACTGATGGTATGCCAATGGCGCCTGGTTGTCAAGCTCATTCACGTAGGACCTTTTGGCCTTGACTTGACAACCTGTAGGGAGTATGAGTATAATAAAAACTGTATCGTATACCTTGGTTCAGTGTTGTTTCTAAACTGGAACTCTGTAGAGCACCTGACGAAGTAATTCGGCAAAGGGTTTTGGGGCCAGGAGACTGCATCTAGGACAAGGGGATAACAAATATAAAGGAGGTGCAGTAATGGCTCTAGCAGACAAGACCTTAACGTGCCGTGATTGTGGGAAAGAGTTCACTTTTACCACCGGTGAGCAAGAGTTTTATCTATCTCACGGGTTACAGAATGAACCTTCCCGTTGTCCGGAATGCCGAACTGCTCGGCGGAGTGAGCGCCGGGGTGGCTATGGTCAGCCCCGACAGATGTATACTGTAGTGTGCGCTGAATGTGGTGTAGAAACTACAGTACCGTTTGAGCCCAGGGAAGAGCGTCCAGTCTATTGCAAAGAGTGCTACGCTAAGATGCGAGACGAGCAGCGAACGTAACACTAAGATGAGCAAAATTCACTAATTTTTTTGCTCTTTCTGGAAATGAGACACCCGCCTCACCTCCCTATCTGAGTTACCAATATTTCTCGGCGGTGTCATTGGCAAGCCAAATTTAATTCATCGGGTTGCTGGCGACTATATATGTCATGAATGTTGGTGTATGTAAGATTAGCCTTCGTTTACCTGAAAATCTATCTCTTAAGGGTAAGAGGCGGGTGTTGAAATCTATTACTACCCGTGTGGGAAACAAATTCAATGTTTCCATAGCTGAGGTTGACGACCAGAGTCTATGGCAATCGGCGGTGCTGGGGATTTGCTGCGTTAGTAATAATAGCCGTTATACTAACGAAGTCCTATCAAAGGTAGTGGACTTTATTGTTAACAGTCGGTTTGAGGTAGAGATACTTGACTACGAAATTGAGATTCTACCTGTTTAATGAGGGGAGCCATAATGAATACCTCGGCTTTTCTCCATCATCTTACTGTCCAGCCTACTTATAATGCTCAGATTGCTCATATTGAGCATATTCCGCCCTGTGACGCTAGCTGTGCTGAATTAGATAAGCCTCTGGTTAGTAGTCTTCAACATTGCCTTGATGAGCATGGGTTGTTACCTCTTTATACTCATCAAGCTGAAGCCATAAATTATGCCCGACAGGGCAGGAATGTAATGGTGTCAACATCGTCTGCCAGTGGCAAGACCTTGTGCTATAACATTCCTGTATTGGAGGCAATTCTAGTTGAGCTAGGTAGCCGTGCCCTTTACCTTTTCCCAACCAAAGCCCTGGCTCAGGACCAGTTGCGCGGCTTGCAGGAGCTGTTTTGTCTCCCCCCGCTCAGGGCAGAGGAATTTGCCACCTTTGATGGTGATACCCCACGAGTTGAACGACCTGAGATAAGGAAACGAGCCAGGGTAATACTTACCAATCCTGATATGCTCCATATTGGTATGTTACCCAATCATCAATCCTGGTCAAGATTATTACGCCACTTGAGGTATGTGGTGGTAGATGAAGCCCATATCTATCGTGGTGTTTTTGGTTCCCATGTGGCCTGTGTGCTGCGTCGCCTGCGCCGTCTGTGTCAGCTCTATGGCTCAAACCCTCAATTCATCTGCTGCTCAGCTACAATAGCTAATCCCGGTGAGCATGCGGAGAGACTGGTAGGTTTACCCTTTACCGTAGTTGACAATGATGGCTCCCCTCATGGGGGGAAGGACTTTGTCTTCTGGAATCCTCCAATTATAGATGAGGCAAAGAGTGTTCGGCGTAGTGCTAATAGTGAAGCTACGAACCTGTTTACTGAGTTAGTAAGCTGCAATATCCGCAGTCTAACCTTTGCTCGCACTCGCCGGTTAACCGAGCTTATTTATACCTACTCCAGACAGAGGTTGGCTGAAACCGACCCAGCCTTAGCTGGAAGAATTAAGGCTTATCGGGCTGGTTATCTCCCGCAGGAACGGCGTCAAATAGAGCAGGAGCTATTTAGTGGTCAACTTTTGGGGGTAGTTGCCACTACTGCTTTAGAGCTGGGTATAGATGTTGGTGACCTGGAGGCAACAGTGCTTACTGGCTATCCGGGGAGTATTTCCAGCACCTGGCAGCAGGCGGGTAGGAGTGGGCGAGGCAGAGACAGGTCGCTGAGCTTCCTTGTAGGTCTGGATAATCCTCTAGACCAGTATTTTATGCGTCACCCTGATTTCTTTTTTCAAAAAGGCTTTGAGAATGCCCTGGTTAATCCCGATAATGCCTATATTTTAGGAGCTCATCTATTGTGTGCTGCCTGGGAATTGCCGCTAGGTAGTGATGAGGAAATCTTTGGCTCTACTTTTAGACAGAGAAAGGCAGAACTAGAAGAACAGGGTGTGCTCAAGGAACGCCGGCAGAGGTGGTATCTTTCACCGCGTATCGCCTACCCGGCTCAAGGCATTAATATCCGTTCCACTTCCGGGGAGAACTTTGCTGTTGTTGACACCTCCTCTGATTCCTTACTGGAGACCGTAGAGGCCAGTGTTGCCTTTTTTCAGATACATCCTGGCGCTATTTACCTCCACCAGGGAGAGTCTTATCTGGTTACTGACCTTGACCTGGCTAACCGCACCGCCTACGCCGAGCCGACCACCGCCTCTTACTATACTCAGACTAAAGAAATCGAAGATTTGCGTATTGTTAAGCGAACTCGCAGTAGAAGCTGCGGACTGGTGAAGGTATACCTGGGTGAGGTGGAGGTTACCAATACTGTGGTTGGCTTCAAGAAAAAGGCGCAGTTCACCGAGGAAGTGATCGGCGAGGAGCCACTTGACCTGCCACCCCAGCATTTTCCTACTGTTGCCCTGTGGTTTGACTTACCACCTGAGGTTATTGACCGGTTGGACAGGGAGCAATTGGACTTTGCCGGCGGATTACACGCCACTGAACACGCCGCTATCGCCATCCTTCCCTTGTTTGCCCTGTGCGACCGAAATGATATTGGTGGCGTATCTACTCCCCTACACCCTGATACCGGGAGAGCCCAGATATTTATTTATGATGCCTATCCCGGCGGTGTTGGCATTGCTGAGAAGGGATTTGACTTGGTGGAGGAACTATGGCAGGCTACGCTGAAGGCGATTATAGAGTGCCCCTGTCAGGAGGGTTGTCCTAGCTGTATCCAGTCGCCGAAGTGCGGCAATAATAATAAGCCTCTGGATAAGAAGGCAGCCCAGATACTGCTTGAAGGGCTGCTAAATAAAAATCTATAAAGGAGGTAGAAGAAGTGAAAAGGCTGATAATAGGATTGATATTGGTAATGTGCCTGCTGATATCTGTCTCTTGTGCACCAGCAGCAGTAGAAGATGAGGAACTGGTAGGCGAAGGTCGCTTTAAGCTGATGGATGATATTGGACCACTAGGCGCTGAACTGGAAAGGCAGGAGATGGGAACTTTTGCGGGATTGTGGATAGAGCATGAGCCGGAATTCCGAGTCGTAATAGCCTTTACTGAAAACGGTGAAGAGACGATAAAGAAGTATGTCGAAGAAGACTCGCCACTCGCAGACGAAATTGAGCTACGTACTTTTGAGGCTACATATGAGGAACTCAAGGCAGCACAACGGGAGGCAGGGCAACTTCTAGACGAATTGGGACTTTTCGTCTCCTCCGACATAAATATCAAAGAAAATCAAGCCAAAGTGTATGTAACTGACAACAGGCTATTCTATAAAACACTGCAAGAGGCTGACGCGCAACTGCCTGACCATGTTGTGGCAATTATAGTCTATGAACCGCTTTATGAAATTCCGTTTGACATCAATCCTGATCCTTCTGTTTGTTTTCCTCAATTAAAAATGCGCAGTGGGGAATTCATGGAGTCCCTTATGACTGGCGAACTGATTCTGGAAGATTGCTATTTGCGCGTTGATCAAGAACTCATCATTTGGCAGCCTGACTATTTTGTGAATAACAACGATGGTGTGATTGAGATATTAGACAGAAATGGTGAGGCTGTAGCACGTGTTGGAGAGAGGGTGAGTATGGGTGGTGGTGAAATAGAGCCTATTGATTACATCAACAAGCTTCTAAAGGAGCCTCTTCCTGCTGACAGCAAAGGGCCGTATTGGTTGATGGGTGAAATAGTTCCCATAGACTGACGCTGCGATTTCAAAGCGTATTATTCAAAGGGAGCTTTGGGAAATTGTGAAGGGGGTGAGAAATGAAAATTACAAAAGTGTTTTACCTGACCATGACGCTATTGATGACAGCCATGCTTTTACTACCTGCCAGTTGCAGTAGAGAGACCGAGGTTCCCACATCAGAATCAAACCGGTGGCTTGAGCTTTTGAGCGTATTGCCGGAAAATGAGATTACTCTTAAGGCAGCGTTTCTCCAAGATAATGCCTATTTAGATGAGAAAAAGCAGCAGTATCCGCAGATTTCTTCAGAGTATGCAATAATCCGCAATCACCCGTTATTATCTGGGAGTAGCCCCAGAGCTTACAGCGATGAAGAGTGGAAAGAGACCCTAGGATTTGTCTCTGCCGATGTTGACCAGAGGATATACGCTGGTGAGCTTCCTTTAGATTACTACGAGGCGGTGCGCGGCCGTTTCAGCCGGGACGATGTTGATAATGCTGCTAAGACAGGGCCGGGGAACAACATGCTTGAAGTTGTTTCTTATCAGGGGCACGAGTTCTACAGCTGGGGCGGAGATAATGATATCAACATGTCAATGCGCAGTAACGTGCGCCCACTGGGAAGAGGACATAGGCTGGCCCTCGTTGATGACTTTATCTTTTGGGTCCGCTGGACCGATGGTATGAAGAAGATGATAGACAGCTACACAGATAATATCGAATCACTGGCGGATAAAGAAGACTACAACTTGCTCGCCGGAGCGCTTGAAGAGTTAGACACAGTGACCGCCTTTTTCTCCGCCGAGTCTCAATCGCTAAGCTATATCAGCGAGATTTACCAGCAGGTAATTGAAGAGCCAGGTGACAGTGAAAGACGGCAGCTTTTTGTTAAAGAAATCAAGAGAGAGGTCCGTCTCAAACCATATCAGGCATTCGCTACCGGAGCCGGTATCGACGATGAGGGCTACTACCTGGCAATAGTGCTTTCAAACCCGAGTGAAGAGGTAGCACAGGAAAACGCAACTCTACTTGAGCAGCGGATAAATCAGGCAAAGATAGCGTGGGCATGGCACAGCCAAAGCGGCGACAGCTGGTTAGACCTTATTGAAAGCATGGAGATAGAGAGCAAAGGTCGGCTTACAATCGCCAAGCTCTATGGGGGAGTCGCCGAATGCTGGGGCAACTTTAATGTGATGGGGATAATGGGGCCGTACGAGCCACTACTGATACATGAATAACTATAGAAGAGGTGTTATCTCCCTTTAGGCCGCTACTAACTGCTTTACAAGTCCTTGCATATGCCCACCGAACACCTCTCGCCTCAGGATCTCCAGCTCCAGTCAACTGTCCAAGCTCATTTTAGCCCCTTCCCTGTGCGTGAGGCAGTGATCAGAATGGCACATAGTAGTCACATCCTTTGTTAGTCATTACTAATTACGAAGGTGTGGTTTGAAGCATATGCTCCGTTGAATGAATAGGCAAGTAGTTCGTTGAACAATCGCTTGGGATGGGCATCTGCGTATAACACTAGAGCCTGTCGAAAAACTTAACCCCTAGCTTTGGACTGTTCAGACGGCTAGCTTCGAAAAGGCTCCAATTGGGAGGTTTTTCGACAGACTCACTACTTATACGTAGGGACTAATATAGTCTGAGTCTTCTATATCTGGGTACAACATGCCATCTTGCGGCTCAGTAATATACCACAGGCTCCATCCGATTTCATCCTGGCATGTCTCACCTAAGAATGCCCCTTTTGATACATCAAATTGATACTTTTGACCCTTGAGGTAGCCTATGCATTGACTTATCATATATACAATCCACAATGCAATATTGCTGTTCCTGTAGGTACAGTAAGTGACCGTATGGCTCTACCATAGTGTGGTCTTAGTTAGGGAGTTACAGGGGTTAGTCAAAGTGAAATTAGCCTGATTCATGCCTGTTATTGCGCGCTCGTTGCCAGCTCCAGGTCGAGGGGTGACTGGGCAAATGCTTGAAGGAAAGGAGGTGAGTCAGCGGCACTAAGACAAAGGTCAATCATAAACATAGCTTATTTTCTTGAGGCTACAATCCATTATAAAGGAGGTCCGAAATGAATTTGGGCAAAAAGAGTAAAATACTGGGCGTTGTCTTGTTGGTGGTGTTACTTGTAGCTATGGCAGGGATGGCAGTGTATGCATCTACGTTCTCTACTTACGATAATAACCGAC
>Ga0209979_1000591_pt1 | contig 47283 bp, 58 predicted proteins | sample AnhtaG_FD_183114 | JGI IMG/M metagenome (GOLD analysis project Ga0209979, IMG submission 183114) | Deep subsurface microbial communities from Anholt, Denmark to uncover new lineages of life (NeLLi) - Anholt_01485 metaG (SPAdes) (version 2) | ecosystem: Environmental > Aquatic > Marine > Oceanic... | reverse complement strand
ACATTGGCCTGAGCGGTTTTCTACAGCCACGTAAGGCAAACCCTTACGTGGCTTCTTTATTGGCGTTCCTTGGCCTTGCCCATCCTGTTCCGAGATCAGGGCTCGAAATATCTGGCATCGAAATTGCCTAATCTACGTTAATATCATTTCCAGTGACATTGAGAGCCTCGAGCGGAATTCCGGGGGTTCCTCTGTTTTAGCGAGCTTGGATTGGAAAAGGAGGGATATTCATGGAGCAAGCCCTGATTGTTAATCTGAATAGTGTGGCCTTGAGGTTCACGCCTGACGGTAGAGTTGCAGTTGTTGATGCCATTCAGGCAGTGAGCAACTCGGATTCCCCATACTCCATATGGGAGAACTTGAAGGCGGAACACCCCGAAATTCTTATATATTGTGAGGATTACTCTTTTCAAGGAGAGAGTCCTGTTTCGGTGATTAATAGTAAAGGATGGGAAAGAGTTTGGATTTTATTACCGGATTACTTATCGGATCCAGATGTAATTTGAGTGATGTAACACGAGAGGAATATTTCAAATATTTTGATAGTACATGATCAGGCAGAATTCGTAGAAGTGGCTGAATCAAGGAGGATAATGTGAAGAAGATCTTAATCGTTGATGATGAAAAGAACATTCGGGACATCCTCGTGAAGACGCTTTCTTTTATGGGATATGAGGTAGTTGCCGCCAGCGGTGGTGTTGAAGGATTAAATCTGTTCCTAAAAGGCTCGTTCGATCTTGTCCTGACCGACTTGGAAATGCCTGGTTTGGACGGCTGGACCTTGGCCCTGCGTGTTAAAGGTAAATCACCTAACACGCCAGTTGTTCTGATCACGGGTTCAGAAAAAGAGGCCGTTATGGAAAAACTAAAAGAGAGTAGCGTTGACTCGGTTGTGTTTAAGCCATTTGTATTGGAAGATATTCAAGAAACAGTCCAGAAGATGTTACCCGCCTGACCCCTATGAGGACGACGGTGGAAAGGGAAATGCATCATGGCGAGGCATTTTCGGATCTCTATTCACAGAAATACGGAAAAGCCAACCTCCGGTCGCTCAATCTGGGACGCCTATTTCAGGCTTATCCCCCATTCTATAGTGGCTGTCTGCATGAGGGGGTCAAAGGTTCCTGGGAGTCCTGGAATTGCCCCCACCGTAACTGTATGTACAGAGATAATACATATGAGCCTAAAATAAGACTATACAATAACTCTCTGAAATAAAAATGAAATATTGAATTTTTCCCCTTTCATTACGTCTCAATTTAGACAGACTCCCTGCTCTTTCGGTTAAAGAGTTGATAACAAATGAGGCAGAATGATTTTGTAAGGCCATGGAAGCCGAGCCCTTAAGTGGCTATTTTTATTTGTTTTTTGGGATCTGACCCTGCTTGCCTAATATCAAGACTTTGAATTTCTGGCACCAAAATTGCCTGATTAATTCTAAAAGGCTTTATCTTATCAAAAGCAAGGACGAGAGAGTGTGCAGATCGTCGCCTAACGTAGATCTGGGAGATGTAAAGTTGGTAGAGGTCGCTCCGGATGGAGAGGTGAAGGCAAATTGACTGGCGCCTGTGGAGGATGCCCAACGGGTCAGATGATCTAGTAGGCAGATGGTCAAGAAAAACAATAAATGAGCAGTGACTATGGGTTCAGATATTGTCCCAGATGCAGAAGTGGACTGTGTTGGTCTCTATTGCCCGATGCCGATCGCTCAGACAAAGCAGGAGATAGATAAGCTCGAAGTAGGCCAAGTACTGAAAGTTGAGGCCGATGACCCGGCGGCAGAGGAGGATATCAAGCGGTGGGCTAAAAGAACTGGACATGAGATTGTGAAACTTGAAAAGGAAGGGACAGCGCTGACCTTTTACATAAGGAAGATGAAATGAGTGAGCTCGGCTGAGTAATAACCGCCCTTAAGGCCAAAAAGGAGGATGCATAATGAAAGACGAGAGATTCATATTGTATGTTCAAACAAGTGACGTGCCAGAACGGCAGTATTCACCGTTGGTATTGGCGCAAACCGCAAAAAACATGGAGCTCAACCCAACCGTATATTACCTTGGTCAGGCGCTGAGGATATTGGTTCCTGGTGAGGCCGAAAAGGTTAAGTTTGGAACATTCCCCAGCCTTGGGGAGATGATCGATAGGACCCTTGAAATGGGTATTGAGATTCTCGTGTGCGAGGCATCCAAGCAGATGTTAGGTTGGGAAAAGGTAGACCTGAGACCCGGGGTTAAGATAGTTGGCGCCGCCACACTGAACGATCTGGCACTAGATGCCGCGGCAACAATGTGGTTTTAGGGGTGCAAAGGTGAAAGGGATATACTTAGATTATGTATCATCGAAGCCCATCCATCCAAGGGTATTGGAGTTTGCAAAACCGTATCTTAAACATGGCTGCGGCAATCCATCCTCACTCTATTCTGTGGGGTTAGAGGCGAAACGTATCCTTGAAGATGCCAGGATAAAGCTTGCAGAGTTGATCAACGGGGAGAATGAGAACAGTATCATCTTCACTGCTAGCGCCACGGAAGCCAATAACCTGGCTATCAGGGGAACCGCACTGAGGAATGTAAGTAAGGGAAGGGAGGTAGCGGCAAGTACTATAGAACACATATCAGCATTGAATCCTATGAAAGAGCTTCAGAAGAATGGGTTTACACTCAATCTCATCCCAGTGGATTCAATGGGCGTAGTGGATCTTGCAAAGCTTGATGAAGTTCTGACGAAAAATACCACGGTAACCTCCATCATGTATGCAAACAATGAGATTGGGACCATAGAACCCATCAGAGAGATAAGCACAATAGTTCATGACAAGGGTTTGTATCTGCACGTGGATGCCACGGCTGCCGCTGGATATATACCAATAGATGTCAAGGCGGATGGGATTGATCTGTTGACCCTATCCTCCAACGATCTGTATGGTCCGCAGGGCGCCGGGGCATTATATGTAAAACCCGGCATAAAGCTTCAGCCGATACTTCTTGGTGGGGGCCAGGAACGAGGACTGAGGTCCGGGACGGAGAACCTATTCGCTATTGCAGGCATGGGCGAAGCGGCTCGGATCGCGAGGGACGAAATGGGACAAGAAGCCCAGCGGCTCAAAGGGATGAGGGATAAATTAATCGAGGAAATAGTAACGATTGAGGGAGCATATTTGACGGGTCATCCCACCCAGCGGCTCCCACATCATGCAAGTTTCCGGTTTGAGCATATTGAGGGCGAAAGCATACTACTGAACATGGATATGTACAACATACAGGTATCCACTGGCTCAGCATGCTCTTCGAAGACCTTGGAACCATCACACGTACTCTTAGCAATAGGTTTGAAGCATGAAGAAGCTCATGGGTCAATGGTATTGACACTTGGAAGATCAAACAACATGGAGGAGATTCCTACAATAGTTAAGGCGGTAAAGGAGACGGTCGAGAGATTGAGGAAACTCTCTCCACTTTCTAATAAAGGCGTGATGTAAATGGCTCAGATAGGATACAGCAAAAAGGTAATGGAACATTTTATGAATCCGAGGAATGTAGGCACAATAAAAGACCCTGATGGATACGGCAAGGTGGGAAATCCTGTCTGTGGAGACCTGATGGAGATGTTTATCAAGGTAAAAGACGATGTCATTACCGATATGAAGTTTAAAACCTTCGGCTGCGGTTCGGCAATTGCAACGAGCAGCATGGTGACCGAGCTGGCAAAGGGGATGCATGTGGATGAGGCAATGAAGATAACACGCAATGATGTAGCTTCTGAGCTTGATGGCCTACCCCCACAGAAGATGCACTGCTCTAATCTGGCGGCTGATGCACTCCATGAGGCAATTAAAGACTATAAGAGCAAAAAGAAATCCCCAGAACGGGGCAGCAAACAGCAGAGAGAAGATACGAGACAAGACCAAAAACAATAGAACCGATCGAAACAATGCTCGAGGTTTCGATGGGGCATTTCCCTTTCTATTCGAATTTTGGAGGTTGCGTCCCAGACCGGCGCAGGGGGGGTTTTGTCCTCCTTTCACCCCCCCTTCCTCCCCCTTGCAAATGGCCCGAGGGTGATGATCCTAAAAACATGGTGCACATCATATCCGAAGCAAGACCTTAAAGACCCAACACTGAGATATGATTAGTCCTGAATAAATTTACAGTCGATACCCCTAGATATTGGCCTTTCCTCCCGATAAGTACGATATTGACTAAGGTGGCCTTCCAGGCATTACCCGGGTTGAAGGTGCACATCCAATCTCTGTATCTGTAAAAGATAAAGGTCGGAATTCTCTTACCAGGGGAAATGAAATTATCGTTGATGTGTTAAAGGAGTTTGCGCAGGGGACCGCGTTTTTTCAGTGCGGGCATCTCCCGGACTTGAACATTCGAGAAGTCCCCAGTGGCTCTGTGGTAAGAGAAAAATGTAAAGCCATCTACTGATCCGGAACGGCACTTTCGCTATTAAGAGTTAGATGAAAATTTAGTCAACAACCTGTGAGTAAAGGAGGAGGATAAATCATGAATAGAAGACAGTTTCTTATGACAGGAGCTGCGTTCTCGGCAGTAACACTACTGCGGGGTTCTCTCCTTGCCGGGTCTGTAAAAGACATGAATAGCAAGAGATTCCCCCAGCAATTGGCTTCCACAATTGAAGGGAATATCAAGGAGTTCCATCTGTTTATTGACATCTACCAGCAGGAAATTGTACCGGGTGTAAAATTTCATACCCTTGCATTCAATAATCAGGTCCCTGGTCCCGAGATCAGGGTCAACAGAGGAGACAAGGTCAGGGTCATTTTTGAGAACAAGACAGATTTAAATCACACCATTCACTGGCATGGCATGCATGTGCCGTGGCGCATGGACGGGGTTCCCTATGTTACCCAGATGCCGGTTATGCCGGGTCAGAAATTTATCTATGAATTTGTCGCAGAGCCTTATGGAACGCACTTCTATCATTGCCATTGGGGAACCGTATTGCATATACAGGCGGGGATGTATGGTAGCTTCATTATGGAAGAACCGGATGACCCGATTAAGAAGAAGTTCCCTTATGAACGTGAGTATACACTTATATATTCTGCTCACGATATTAACTTTATAAGAAATGAAATGAATGTCATGCTCGAACGTATGAAAGAGAGAAGGTATCTGATGAAGAACGGGCGCTTTGATAAGGAGCGCTTTGCAGTCTTTGATTCCAAGGAAGAACTTGAAGAGGCTATTCGCAAAGGTTATCTGCCTCCTTATGTAGCGAACAGGAGGGCGCCTTCAGAACTTCCTCAGCCTGATTGGTTTACGGTCAATGGCAAATCGTATCCTTATACCCCTCATCTGTATATAAAAAAGGGAGAGAATATTCGGGTAAGGCTCATAAACGCGGGAAGCTTAGAGCATTCTCTCCATCTCCATGGGCATGATTTCTGGCTGGTTTGTGATGATGGACTCCCTGTTCCTCGACCATGGCAAATGAACACAGTGGGACTCAATCCTGGGAAATCACTCGATATAATTATCGAAGGCAAGAACCGTGGGATCTGGACATTTCATGACCACGATACCAGACGGGTGACCAACAACGGGCTATATCCAGGTGGCAATCTATTAACGCTCGTTTATGAGGACCTTCCGATGGAGGAACGGATGGTAGGGAAAATGAAAGGAATGAAGATGGAAATGAAACCAGGCCAAATGGATATGCTGCCCAAGATTGCACTTGATCAGTAAAAATGTGGAGATGTGGTCATGCTAAAGAATAATATACACCTGAACCTTCTAGTGATATTATTTATCTTTGGGATTTACAGCCTTAGTTTTGCTGAGGTCAGCCCCGAAATCCAGCTCGGTGCTCGAGGGATAGTTTCTGTGAATTTTGATCACTCACCCGAGGATGATTCACAAACAGTGAGCGATTTCTCAGATACCAGCCTGTTGCTCGGATTCCGCCAGAAACTTTACAGTGATTATCGTGGCCAGTTCGTGATAGGATTCCAGGTTCCTGATAGAGGTTCGGATCTTGAGCCCTTATTCTTTCATCAGGTGTTTTTCAAGATAGAGAATAGATCGAATATCTTTAAAATAGGCCGCTCGCGTCTCAGAAGTGCCCTGATAGAGTTTCCAACTTTCCGGGATGATGATGCCCTCTATTTTACGGATATCCTCAACCCTTTTTCCTCAGGCCAGAATTCCGAAGATACCCAGTATGGCGATGTCCTGGAAGCTTCTCATATCTTCGGACAGCGATATTGGGTAAATTTGTACAGCGGGCACGTAACAGAGGAAGCTGAATCATCAGGAAATGCCGAGGAGGATTTCGGCTTCAATACCCTCGGGTTATTATTAGAATATCGGGTACCTGAGACGCAGAGGTGGAACCGTGAGGTCCTTAACCAGATTGGAGTAAGTTTTAACAGTTTTTCTACTGACCGACCAGGGTACTCCGGTGAGTACGACAAGGCCTTGAAACACATTGTCTTCTCAACGATTCTGAATGTTTATCCCGATCCCGTTCACTTCTGGGATGTAAGGCACCAGACAATTTACAATCTTGGATTTAGTGAAATAAAACAGATAACGGATTGTACTACCATGACAAGGGCAGAATCTATCAGCACCTTCACTTCTCTCAGGTACCTTTATCGGAGGCTGGAGTTCCCTACGTTCCAGGCATCTTTATCCTATGGATATAAGAACTTTCTTGATCTAGCGGACAATTCGGACAATAATGACCAGCACCAGATTATTGCCAATGGCCTTTACCGCATCGGAGACAACTTTGATGTGGGCTTACAATTTCAGTATCAAAAAAACAGAGGCGATGTAAGGGAGCTTCTGGGAGACCATGAGACCCGCATTCAGTTTGCGATAATGTACTCCGTTGAACAGTTGTGGAATAAACAGTTCGATGACCGTGATTCACTGTTAAACCTGGAGCATGGTTATATTCCTTAGAAGGGGGCACCTCACAATCCTATAGGATTTTGGGGTGCGGAGAATAAGAAAGGAGGGTAGAGATGGATATCGCTTTCACATTCTTAGAGGATATACTGGCCCAGTGGCGTGGCTTTGAATATGGCCATGGCCCAGGGATGATGGGCTGGGGATATGGCATGGGGTGGTTCGGAGGTATCATCGGGGCTGCCTTCTGGATTGCCATAATTGTAGGAATTATTTTCCTTATCCGGTGGTTGGTTCTATCGACGCGGTCAGGAACCCATGGCACTGCCCCTGGGGATTCTGTCCTGGAGATCCTCAAAAAGAGATATGCTCGAGGTGAGATCGACAAAGAGGAGTTCGAGGAAAAAAAGAAAGACCTGAGCTAGGTCAAGAGGTCGGAGGGCTGAAGAATATAGTAATCCCTCTATCTGGATTTCTCCGCCGAATCCGAGAGGCCTACCCCACTGGGAGGGTAAAGCAGGGCCACTGGAAATGTAGCGACGTGTAGTACCCCCTATGATTATGATAGAGGTATGGGTGAGGTTTGAGGATGATTCTTTTGATGAGAGGATCCCTTTACTATGATGGTGCTTGGGCCTGTTTAACCGAAGGGAGGTTTATTACCACTGAAACTGTAGGCTGTCGCCAATCTCTTTGATAAACACCGCTTGTTGTTTGGTGAGTCTGTCGCCTATTATTGTTGCGATCTTCTGCATGATGATGAACCCAATGTGGTTATTTCTTTCACACAGATTCAACAGCTCAACCCCTCCAATCTTGATAATTCTGGACTTTTCAGTGCTATAACAAGAGAGGGTAGATTTATGGGGCCGGATTAAGGCAGACCAGCCAAAACACTCTCCTGGCTCTATCGTGGTCACTGTCATCTCCTTTGAGGTCTTGCGGTAGGGGAGCTCAAACCTCAGATCCACGCTCCCCTCCTCCAAGATAAAAAAGTAATCGGCCCTCTCCCCCTCAGCAAGGATCCTATCACCATGATTAAAAATGGCCTCCTCACATAGCTTTGCTATCTCCTCCAGCTCCTCCTGACTCAATCCTTTGAATATTTTTGTCGAGGCGATCTTCTCTTTGTTGAGCATCGTCTACCTCTCCTCACGTATTATCTACAGTTGGATCAAAACCTGTCCATTAACCTGAGCAGCTATCTTATTAAGCCCTCTATAATATCCGTGTTGCTGATGATTCCTACTATCTCCTTGCCGTTGAAGACGGGCGCCCTTCTAATATTCGCCATCTTCATAAGGCGGACTACATATTTTATGTCCAGCCCTGGCGAGACCATCAGGAGAGGTTTGGTCATGATCTCTTTCACCTTGGTATATTCCAGATCCCTCCCTGTCTCGACCACTTTGGCGACGATGTCCTTGCGGGTAATGATGCCGTAGGCATCGTCATGATCTTTCCTGTCAACGATGAAACTAGAGGCTCCTTCATTCTTCATCCTGATGATCGTTTCTTTGATGCTGGCGTCTTCCTGAATGTACTTGACATCCTTGGTCATCAGGTCTTTCGCTTTGGTCATGGCTTCTCCTCCTATAGAAAATTGTGAGGTTTTATTGACAGCGCCTTACCCCAGTGAAAGGCTAACTCCAAAAGCACCCTGGTTCCATATCACGCCTTGGTAGTAGGCTTCCTTAATGGTGGTCAAAAAATAAACGCTATCATAAAAAACCTGGGTGTCAAGAAAAAAGGCTTCTATGGGAGGAGAAGAGAGCGGTGTCATGATAGATGGCGTAGTACCGCGTAGGGTAGGACTTCGGTAACACGGACACCACGCTTTAGGCTACAGCAATGAAGACAAAACCTCACACGATCGGCAAATCTTCATCTTTTCGTGCCAATCCCTTTGTACGATTCCCTCACAGATGGTACCGTTGATAAACCAGCACAAATGACCGACTCGGAATTCCCACGCCGGGCACCTTTTTTTGCGGTCGAGGGGACACCTTTTTATGACCCAGCACGACTTATGCAATTTGCTGGCCCTTTGTTTCATGGAGACCAAAAAAAGGACCTGCCGCTCTATATGGCCCGGCACCTTTCGCCATCCCTGCTCGTAACTGTGGACAGCCTTTAGAGAGGTGCCCAAGAGTTCGGCAAGTTGTTTCTGTGTTTTGTTCAGTGTTTTGCGGACGGAGGAGAATTTTTTGCTGTCCATGCCTGCCTCCAAGAACGTTAGCCTCATCCCCCGGCAATGATGAGGGTTATATCAAGCTCATCCCCATCTTTAACCGGTTTGGCTAGCTCCTCTGGGTAGGAGCTTTCCAGATTAACATAGACATCAACATAATTCAGTAATCGATTTTTCTTATCAAACACATACTTCCTGAGGCTGGGGAATTGCCCAACCAAATCGTTAAGGCACTCACCCACAGTTGTGCCGTTCACCTCAACTGTGCTCAGATCATTGGTAAGATGCCGCAGATTCTGATGGATGTTTACCTTTATACTCACCTCTTACCCCTTTCTCGTCACATGGCCGCAGTGATCACAGTTTGGGTTTTTCTTGACCCTAAACCCTCTCCTTAAGCACTATGTTAACTGTTTTGTAAGGCTGCTCATCTGTAGTAACAAAGAGGACTACATTCTCCTCACTCTCCATCACTCACTACCCTCCAGTCATTGGTGTAGGCATTCATCCTCTTTCCTCTGACAAATCCGATGAGGGTGATACCGAAATCATCGGATAACCTCACCGCCAGGTTAGTGGGGGCAGATTTGGAGATAATTATGGGAATGTTCCTCTTGGCCACCTTGAGCAATATCTCCGAAGAGATTCTGCCGCTGGTGATTATCATATGCCCATCCGTCGGTATACTTTCTAGAAGACATTGGCCAAAGATCTTATCAATGGCATTGTGTCTGCCGATGTCCTCGGCAAAGACTAGGATCCTCTTGCTATCACACAAGGCAGCACTATGAACGCCATGGGTTATTCTATATATCTCGGAATAGTGCTGGGACTCCTTTACGAGGGAAAATACATCAAGGGCTGATATTCTCACCTGAGATTCTATCTTCGCCTGCCCCTGGACATCAGCGGCGCTATAAAAAGATGCCCCTCTTCCACAGCCCGAGGTTATAAACCGCTTGAATATAAGCTGACTAGCGAACTCCTTATCCTCCTCGGTTTCCACACGCACCACACCTCTCTGATCATCGGCCAGTATCTTTTTGATATCGCCTCTGCCTTTTATTAACCCTTCGGAAGCAAGAAAGCCGACAGCCAGATACTTTAGATCTGTAGGAGAGCAGAGCAAGGTTACGAGCTCCTGGTTATTTAAGAAGATGGTCAGGGGAAACTCCCTAACGACTGTATCTTCGATCCTGCTTCTGTCCTGCTCAATAACCCGCAGGGTAAGGAATCTCTCCGTTTCCTCTTTCATTCTTTCTACCCCGTGTGGTTATCTTTATGGTGTCTCCGACCCTGACAAATCCACCATGAATTACCTTGGCAAATACCCCTTCTTTTGGCATGATGCACTTGCCTATCTGGCGGTAGATAGCGCACCTGGTATGGCACTCCTTGCCTATCTGGGTGACCTCTAGGATAACCTCCTCCCCTATAGAAAGCTGGGCCCCAATGGGCAAAGAGAGAAGCTCTATCCCTTCAGTAGTAATATTCTCGGCAAAATCCCCTGGCCCCACATTAAAGCCTAGAGTGCGCATCTTAGCGATGCTTTCGATTGCAAGCAGACTTACCTGACGATGGGTGCAGCAGTTGGCATGGGCATCACCAACAAGACCATAATCCTCCTTAAGGATGCCTTCAGCTACGACTTCCTTTTTGGTGCCTTTTCGCTGACTCTTACACACCGCAGTTATTTCAGCCATACCATCACCTTCCTGTTCTTTCTATCGTTCCGCCGCCTATTACGGTATCATGATCATAAAAGACTACCGCCTGGCCCGGGGTGATCGCCATCTGTGGTTGTTTAAATCTTATATGTATTTTATCCTTGTCCAAGGGTGTTATAACTGCTCTAGCCCCTGTATGGCGGTACCTTATCTTTGCCTTTACCTCCATGGGTTGCCACACTCGCTCCATGGCAATCCAGTTTAACTCAGAGGCTACAAGTTCCTCTCCATAAATTTCTTTTTTAGTGCCTGCTATGATGGCGTTTCTTTCGTGATCGATGGCCGTCACATATAACGGCTCCTTGAATGATATTCCCAGTCCTTTGCGCTGCCCGATGGTGTAAAAAGGGATCCCTTGGTGCCAACCCAGAATCTCCCCTTCCTTATTCAGCACGGGCCCTCGATCTGCTACTTTGCCCAGAAGCGAAGAGTAATCGCCAGCGAAGAAATTCTGGCTCTCCGGCTTATCTTCGACATTAAGGCCAAGAGCCTGGGCCATTTTTCTAACCTCTCCTTTGGTAAAGCTGCCCAGAGGGAAGAGGGCGTGTCCCAGCTGTTTCTGGGTTAGGGAGCAGAGGAAATAGGACTGATCCTTGGCCATATCTCTCGCCCTTTTAAGTAGATAACGACGCTTACCTTCATCGTATTCCACGCGGGCATAGTGACCGGAAGCAAAGTAATCAAACTCCAGCCCGCTGTCCCGAGCCTTTTTAAGAAGAGCACCAAATTTGACCCTGCGGTTACACCTGATGCACGGGTTAGGCGTTCTCGCCAACAGGTACTCATGGCAGAAGTAATCTAGAACCTCGGCTTTGTATTCTTGCCTTAGGTCAAAGGTATAGAGGGGAATCCCTAAAATTTGAGCGACCTTCCGAGCATCCTCTATATCCTCCTCCTCACCTGGTCCGTAGCAACTATGGCGGGTCCTATCGCCGGTAAGAGATTCCCCATCCCATACTTCCATGGTCCCCAGAGACCTCATAACCCTTCTCTTTGAGAAGAGCGGCGGCAACGGATGAGTCTACACCTCCACTCATGGCTACTACTATCCTTGCCATAGCCCTCTATTTTCCCTATATGGCCTCATTGAGCATTCTCTAACGGGTGGGACTGTGGTCTTGACCCCGGGCTTCCTGGCCTAAAGCTCCTTCTTTAGTATCTTCTCTTTAAGTGCCTCCCACTGTTCCTTGGTGAGGGCACAGGTGTTGTCCTTCTCTCCTATTTCCACCTGTGTATCCGTTATCTTGATAACTGGACAACACGACCCTTTAGCACATAGGCTTACTATTTTCATGTTCTACGCTCCTTTCCTTAAGATTAGAATCCCCTTAACCTTACCTGCTCTTTCTTTGTGCCGATATAATGAGAAACCGATAGCGCATCTATGTCCCTTGATGTCAGCTTTCATTCTCTACGCAAACTTTCTAGGATTCTGCGATGCTGCCCACAAAACTCGTATTGGCCCTCAAGCTGTGCAAAGATAAGTTCCTCCTGCCAGTGAGTATTATATAACCTACAACCCCTATCTTCACAAAAAGGATTGCCGACGAGATGGTAGAAGACCCCCTGCATTGCATATCCCTTTATAACCTCGGTGAGGCACTCATCTTCATAATCAATAAAGCGCCCTTTAAATCTTTCCTTAAGCACCAGGGGATCCTTTCCCAGCATCTCACAGCGCTGCTTAAGAAGATAATACTGTCTTGGTCTTGCTGGTGCTTCTACAAGGCCAGTGGTTGAAATAACCGAGGGAATGCCGTATACGCTCGTCCTGGCGTGATATCTCCCGTTTCCCTCCTCCCACGTGGCAAACAAGCGGTTGGTAAAGAATATGTGAACAAACTCAAGGATCCGTTCTTCCCGGGCGATAAGCCCGGCGAAGATGCGCTGAAGGTGAAAGCCATCATAGAGGATACCAAAGGCCCTTGTTTCGCCCGAAAGCCTTCGCCGCTCGTACTGGACCTCGCCGTAGGTAGGTTCCTGGCTTGAATTCATCCTGCATCTCACATCGAGGATCTTGATCGAGGCCAGTTTTTTGGCATAATCCAGGCTATTTTTCCGGCGGAAGACAGACGGATTGCCTCTTATCTCTACCGGTACCCTGCTGAGATTGTCCCCCAGGTATTCGGCGATTCCTTGTATATTCAGCTTTTCAGCTGCACCCTCATCGTAGAGGAGAACCTTCTCTATGTGGCGAGGTTTCATCCTAGTTTTTCAAGGGCAACCTTGGCGGCCACCTCTCCAGATAGCAACATGGCGCCGAAGGTCGGGCCCATCCTGGGCAGCCCATAGGTCGTTGAAACCGCCATGCCGGTGACGATCAGGCCTGGGTGTACCTCTCCGGTATGCTCCACGACGAGGTCTTCCGACCTCTCAACCCACATGGCGCCAAAACCTTTGGTCTTAACCTGTCCTCTCTCCTCTAGCTTCCTGACCACTTGGGCATCATGACCGGTAGCATCAATAACCAGTCTCGATTCAATGCCAATGGGGTCAACGCATGTTATCTCTCGGGGCAGTGCCGAGATGGGCGTCCAGTTAATCACCACCCCGGCAACGCGGCTATCCGCCCTCAAGACTAAGTCATCAAACATCGTCATATTGGCAAACTTAACTCCGGCATCGCAGGCTGAGGCAATAAGTTTTGAACAGGCATGAGGTCCATCGGCAACGAGTAAACCGTCACTAACCTGCTTGTACGGAATGCCAAGCTCGTCTAGGATTCTGTCTCCCGGGCGTCTTATGGTTACCTTGTTGATGAGATAACCCCCAAGCCAGAAGCCGCCGCCGAGATAATTGTTCCGCTCTACGATAAGAACCCTCTTGCCGGCTTTGGCCAGATTCCTGCCTGCCATAAGGCCGCTGGGGCCAGCGCCAATGATGACACAGTCGCTGTCCACATACTCCTGAAACTGGAGTGCAAACTCATTGACTAAAGCACTGCTTATCTCCTTTTCTCCCGCCGCAGCGAATTTTTCTTCCATCTTAGTTCCCCCACATCTTAATTTCTAATCCATTCTAAAAACACTTCAAGGCTTTACTAGGTCTCATTGGCATAATGATTTTCGACCCTTCCTAGATCGGTTACCATGCTCCTACGAATTCTGGTTTCGGCCCCTCCTCACCTATACCGGGCAAAATGATTTGCCTTGAATACCTATCAATCTTATTAGTGACTTGCCTCGCTCTTTTTCCTCCGGCTCTTAGCAAGGTAATCATCAATGCTGGATTTAATCAATTCCTGGCCTAAGACGGCACAGTGCATCTTGGGTGGGGGCAGCCCATCCAGGGCCTCGGCTACCGCTTGATTGGAGATATTCAATGCCTCTTCTATGGTCTTCCCCTTTATCATCTCAGTAACCATGGAGCTAGTGGCGATAGCAGCTCCACAGCCGAAGGTCTTGAATTTGGCGTCTACAATAATGCCATCCTTTACTCTAATGTAAAGTTCCATTTCGATACCCCACGATGGGTCTCCCACATAGCCAATGCCATCTGGATTTTCTATCTCTCCCACATTTCTGGGACTTTTGAAGTAATCTATGACCTTTTTGCTATATAGTGACCAGACATGCATCTTCTTCCCATTTGTAGCTCTTTCAGAAGCGGCGACATACCAGTTAACCCTCTTTCCTCTTTTTAGATTTGCTTAAATAATCCTCGATAGCTGATTTAAGCGCCTCCTCAGCTAAAACCGAGCAGTGCATCTTAATCGGGGGCAGTCCACCTAAGGCTTCAGCTACTGCCCGATTCGAGATTTCAAGTGCCTCTTCTATGGTCTTCCCCTTTATCATCTCAGTAACCATGGAGCTAGTGGCGATAGCAGCTCCACAGCCGAAGGTCTTGAATTTGGCATCGACAATGGTGCTATCATTTACCTTGATGTAAAGCTCCATGATATCGCCGCACACCGGGTTTCCCACATGTCCGATGCCATCTGGATTTTCTATCTCCCCCACATTCCTTGGGTTCTTGAAGTGCTCCATCACCTTCTCACTATATAACGACGACACATCACCCATCTTTTCCTCTCCTATTTGTTGCTCTTCAAAAGCGGTGACATACCTCTCAGCTTTGCGACAATCCTGGGCAGAACGTCTAAAACCAGCTTTATCTCCTCTTCAGTGGTCCACTTCCCTAAAGTAAGCCTCAACGAGCTATGCGCCTGTTCGTGGGAAAGCCCCATTGCCAAAAGAACATGAGAAGGCTCCAGGCTTGATGAGCTGCAAGCTGAACCGGTGGAAGTACAAATGCCCTGCAGGTCAAGGTTTAGAAGCATGGACTCACCTTCTACAAAATCGATGCTTACATTGACATTGTTTGGCAACCTCCTTGAAGGATGCCCGTTTAAGCGGGTATGGTCAATCCGTTCCAGGATTCCCTTAATCAATTTTTCCCGAAGGTAGCTCAGCCGCTCCGCTTCCTCGCTCATCTCCTGCTGGGCAATCTTTGCTGCCTGGCCAAGGCCGACAATTCCGGGGACATTCTCCGTGCCTGCCCGCCGCGTTCTCTCCTGCTCACCGCCATGCATGAAGGGGATTAGTCTCGTACCTTTTCTGATATATAATGCTCCAACCCCTTTGGGACCATAGAGCTTGTGTCCTGATATAGACAGTAAATCCACCCCCAGCTCACTCACATCTGCCGGAATGTGCCCCACCGTCTGCACTGCGTCAGTATGAAGATAGATCCCCGCTTCTTTGGCAATTTTGCCTATCTCGCCTATCGGCTCTATGGTGCCCACTTCATTGTTAGCGTGCATCACTGAAATGAGGATGGTTTTATTGGTGATAGCCTTCTTAACATCCTGTGGGTCAACCAAGCCATACTCATCTACCGGGAGATACATTACTCTGAATCCCTTTCCCTGTAGAAATTTGCATGTCTCTACCACTGCGTGGTGCTCGATGGAGCTAGCAATAATGTGGTTCCCCTTGTTATCGTTGGCGAAGGCCACACCCTTTATGGCGAAGTTATCAGCTCCAGTCCCTCCACTGGTAAAGATGATTTCCTCGTCGCGGGCACCGATAAGTTCGGCAACCTGGACCCTTGCCTCCTCCATAGCCCCTTTTGACTCCTGGCCATAGGAATAGAGGCTTGAAGGATTACCAAAGGCATCGGTAAAATATGGCAGCATTGTCTTTACCACCTCAGGGTGTGTCGGCGTGGTGGCCGCATAGTCAAGGTATATCCTTTTCACCTTCTATCATCCCCTTCGAGAACTTCATTCATACTACCTGTTCTGTATCCCTCCAAATCAACTGCTATATAAGAATAACCTAATTTCTTAAAGTATGATATCAGCCGCCTCCTTGATTTCTCTTCTAACAGTTTCGGTATATCCTCCTCCATGACCTCTATTCTGGCTATTTTGTCATGGTGCCTTACCCTTACCTGGGTTATGCCAAGGTTTTTTAAGCACCTCTCTGCCTTATCCACCTTGTTGAGACTCTCTTTAGTTATCTTCATCCCGTAGGGGAAGCGAGAACCAAAGCAAGCAAGGGCAGGTTTGTTCCAAGCAGGCAAGCCCAGGTGTTTACTCAGAGAGCGAATATCTTCCTTGGTGAATATAGCTTCCTTAAGAGGCGATCTTATCCCTAAATCTCCAGCCGCCTTCATACCAGGGCGAAAGTCATCCAAGTCATCGAAATTCGTGCCATCTACCACATATTTTAAACTGTTCTCGCCCGCAATGCTTAATAGTCTGGTAAACAGCTCCTCTTTACACCAGTAGCACCTATCTTTTGGATTATTCACGAATTTGGGATTAGCCATTTCGTCGGTCTCGATGATTTTGTGTCTGACCTTTAGATTCCGGGCTAGAGCCTTTGCTTGTTCTATCTCCTCAGGAGGATAAACAGGAGACTTTGCAGTAACAGCCAAGACTTTATCTCCCAAGACATCCTTAGCAACCTTCATAACCAAAGTGCTATCTACACCACCTGAGTAAGCTACAAGGGCGCTTTCCATGTTAGTTAATATGTCTTTTAACCTTTTTAATTTTCCTTCCAATGTCAATTCAAATTCCTCCTCCCTCACTGAATTCTTCCGAGGCGCATAAAAAGCCTTCATTGATTTCTACTCCCTTCTTCACTAAACATTTATCAAATTCTATAGATGTGCCTTCCTTTAACTCTAATTGCCTTATTCTCTCCTCAAGTTTCTCCTGTTCCTTCATCATAAACCGAATGGCATCAGCTACAGGGTCAGGAAGTTTTCCATGTTCCAAATCCTGAATCTCTCTTACTGAGAATCCCATACCGATTCTTCCAGGGACTCCAACCACTGTAGCTCTACGGGGAACGTCGTGGATAACTACACTCCCCGCAGCGATCCTTGCTCCATCGCCAATATTAATTCCTCCCAAGACTATCGCCCCTGTTCCAACCACGACATTATTTCCCAGGGTGGGATGACGTTTCTTCTTTTCCAAGCTTGTGCCGCCCAAGACAACCCCTTGATACATCAGAACACCATCGCCAATCTTGGCAGTCTCACCTATTACCACACCCATACCATGGTCAATAAAGAATCTTCTGCCAATCCTTGCCCCCGGGTGAATCTCTATCCCCGTTAACCAGCGATTGATATGGGAGATAAGTCTAGCGATAAGAAGCAGCCTATTCTTCCAGAGGAAGTGGGCTACCCTGTGTGCCCAGACAGCATGGAGTCCTGGATAGCAAAAGATAACCTCTAGTATGCTTTTTGCCGCTGGATCCTTGGCGAAGACTGTTTGGATATCCTCTCGCATTCTTTTAAATAGATCACTCACTTCTTTCTTTATATCTCCAAAATTTTCCACACCTAAGCTGCTAAAATGTTACCTCCATTGCATGGAGTGGACAGGCCCTGACGCAGAGCCCACAGGCAATACATTCATTGTCATGAAAACGCACCTCTCTGGTTAAAGGTTCAACTACAAAGGCGCCAGCCGGACAGATGGGAACACAAACACCGCAATGACTACATCTTCTGTCATTGCGCGTAATATCTTGAGATAGAGGCTGTACTTTTACTCCGATCAGTGTCAGATACTGGATGCCTTGTTCATAACTTTTATCTTCTCCGCTCAGTTCCAAAACCAAGAGGCCCTCTTCATCAGGGATGATATATGCCTTTAAGATGTTGAACTCGAGGTCATAGTCTTTCGCCAACTTGCACACTATTGGCTGACCTGCAAGTCTATGCGGAAAATGAAGAACTATCCTCTTAGAAATCATCTCCACCACCTCCAAGGTCTCCCTAGTTTTCGATCGGCCTTTCCCTCAAAGGCTTAAAGGTATAGCCACTCTCTGGACCGGGGAGATAGGCTACAGGCTCGCAGAGAAGAAAATCGCCCTTTTTGATCCACTCCTTTAGGATATTAGCTATCTCCACCGCCTTGGGATAGCTGGAAAGGCTCCCTGTAGGAACCTCTTTGCCCTGGACAGCAATCTTTCCACTTTTAAGTTGGGCATAGCTTACCTCTCCAAGACCCCCCTTTTTCCCTTGCGGATAGGCTTCACTATAGTCCACGATCTGGGTCCAGAGGCCATCGTCTTTCACGGCAGTATATCGGCATATCTCCTCATTAAGTATGGGAATGGGAACGCCAATACCCACGGTAAGAGTTGTTCCATACCCTTGCATCGTTGTGCCCACAAGCCATTCTGGCTTCATTTGTTTTAGATCTCCCAAAACCGCCAATGCTCCAGCAGGTACACAGGGTGTACCATTTTCTTTGCGTGGCACTGAGGGGTTATACTGTGTCCCCTGCCAGACTACATAGCCCACTCCACCTCCTAAGAAGATCCTTGTGCCAATGCCGGTAGCCTTGTAATATGGATCATTCAAAAGTGGCGAAAGTTGTCCTGCACTGCAATAGTTGGCATTGCCCAAGTTGGGCTTAAGCCCTCCCATATAGGTATAGATAATCTTATCCGATAGATTTACAGCCACATTGTAGTTCTGGTAGGCGTTCCTTGGGTTAAAGAGCACTGCCTCGTTTACATCCTTAATATTTATCCAGGTCTCTAACTTCTTCCTTGGATAACAATCTGTGCCATAGGCAGTAGCCACCAGCTTTAAATCCCTACCAGCCACTAAGTCTTCAATGACATGACCGCCACCATATTTGAACTCTCCAGGAAACACCTTATTTCTTGGGTCATCATCAGGTAAGGCAGTTGCTCCAATATAAACATCTACAGCAGCAAAGCCGGTATAAACCGGGATATCATTCAGATATGCCCTGCCCCCGCCAAGTTTTATCTTTGGTGTAGCGTGTCCAATATTCAAATAGGCGCCAGATGAACACATCGGACCAAATGTACCGGTTGTAACTACATCTACCTTTTGAGCTGCCTTTTTTACTCCTTCCTTCTCGGCGATATCAATAATCTCCTCGGCAGTCACCACGACTGCCTCTCCTTTTTTGATCTTTTCATTGATCTCTTTAATCGTCTTTGTCATTTTGTGCCTCCGTATTGACAATCATCTTTTCGGCTAGATCTGTCACCCAATATCGGCCCCTCAAGGGCATGGGCATAATCCATAGCATCACTACCACCTGCCTTTCGAAAACTCCCAAGGTCTTGCTATTCTTGAAACAATTCCGTAGAGAGGTACCTTTCTCCTGTATCAGGCAAAATCACCACAATGAGTTTATTCTTATTCTGTTTTCTCTTACCTACCTCGATTGCTGCCCAGGCGGCCGCACCAGAGGAAATACCCACCAGTAAACCCTCTTCTTTAGCTAACCTCCTGGCAGCCTGTGCGGCATCTTCATTGCTTACTTGAATTACCTCATCTACCAAATCCATACTTAGAACGTCGGGTACAAATCCGGCACCTATACCTTGAATCTTATGCGGCCCGGGCCCTCCACCGGAAAGGACCGGGGAGTCTTTAGGTTCAACTGCAATAGTCTTAAATTCTGGCTTTCTTTTCTTAATTACCTCGGCTACTCCAGTGATTGTTCCTCCTGTGCCCACTCCAGCAACTAAGATTTCCACCTTGCCTTCAGTATCCCTCCAGATTTCCTCAGCAGTGGTCTTGCGATGAATCTCCGGGTTGGCGGGATTCTTGAATTGCTGAGGAATAAAATATCGGGAATCACTTTCCGCCAATTCCTCTGCCTTCCTTATGGCCCCTTTCATCCCTTCGCTACCCGGGGTCAGGATCAACTCAGCACCAAGCGCCTTGAGTAAGCTTCTGCGTTCAAGGCTCATCGTATCAGGCATGGTGAGGGTGAGCTTATACCCTCTAGCAGCGCAGACAAAGGCTAAGGAAATGCCGGTATTTCCGCTGGTAGGTTCGAGGACAATCGTATCTTCCTTGATAAGTCCATCCTTCTCGGCGGCATCAATCATACTTACACCTATCCTGTCTTTTACACTGCAGAGTGGGTTGAAAGATTCCAACTTAGCCACAATAGTGGCATCCACCCCAGAGGTGATCCTATTTAGCCTAACCAGAGGGGTGTTTCCTACAAGCTCGGTAACATCATTTGCTATTTTTGCCATTTTTTCCCTTTAATTAATCTGCTCATTGAAAGAAAGGACTTCAGCAGAATTTGGTCAGCCACGGTGCTATCCAATCCTGCTCGCGTAATTAATCTAGCCATCTCTACCTCTGTAAGCCCACAGATTGCGCGGGTAATCGATTATGAGACGATAATCGTTCGGACAAAAACTCTTATCCGCATTTAGCAGACAACTGACCCGCTATCATCGATCAATGTATCTACCACATTGTGGTACACCAGTCAAGAAAAAAATTATCTTTGCATATAAAAAAATGTAGATTTCGCGTGAGGACAGCCTTAGGATCTTCAAACGCTTGATCCTGTACATACGTCCTAGTACCTTGCCTCCAGGATCGGAAACCATACAAGGGAAGGAGATTATGGAATTATAAGATTATAGCGGTCAGGGCCATCGAGCCGGATGCAGCGTGTAGGGAATGTCGAGAGGACATGAGATTATGGGCTCGGCAAGGCGCCGTTCTGGCCCGCTCGAAAATAATACATACAAGTCCAATACTGTACAACAGAATAAGTTGCTGAAATTGACGCATAATACTAAGCTGCACTTTTCGCGTTAGGTCTAAACTTAAACAGTTCTTTTGCCCAAATAATTAGGCTGGTGGTGACAAATGGGTCAAAATGATTGTTAAAAGCTTCTTAGGGTAAGCCCTTAAGTTACTTCTTGTAGGGGGGTTTTGGAATTCGACCCCCCTCATGTGACACTGAAACTGGGAATGTCTGGCATTAAAATTGCTCGATTAACCGTAAATACCTTTATCTTATAAGACCAAGGATTAGATAGCGTGGGGGGAAGGATTCTCATAGTGGACCAAGACCCGTTCAGTCGGGACTCTCTTCGAGTCTTACTGGAGAAAAGGGGTCATACGGTGACTGCACTAGAAGATGGTTACCAGATAAGTAATGTGGTTGAAAGCAAAGACTTTGATGTTATCTTCTTAGATAGCTCCACTGGGGGAATAAGGGATAAAGGTATATTTGCTAAGATCAAAAGGAAATGCCCCAGATCCCATATTATTCTCATGACCTCAAAAAGGGGTAATGGCTTTATCAAAGAGGCCATGGATGCCGGAGTTTATGGATGTATCGATAAGCCCTTTAATCCTGATGAGGTATTGACCATGGTCCGTCACATCATAAACACCTAGAAATCAAATGATCTTGAGTTCCCAGCCCCTTTTTTCGTGAGGAAGGGCATAGAATTAGAGATATAGCTGGGAGCCCGGGATATTAAAAGTATTGGAGCAAGGCGATGAAATGCCCGGGTCAGGACAGGCGTTACTGGAAGCCGGGGGCCATCTTTGAGGCCAAATGCCCCAAATGCGGAAATGAAGTGGAATTTTTTAAGGATGATACAAGCCGCACATGTAAAAAATGCGGTCAGCGTTTTCTGAACCCCGGTATGGATTTTGGTTGCGCCTCATACTGTCAGTATGCCGAGCAGTGCATTGGGAACCTTCCACCAGAACTCATAGCTAGGAGAGAAGACCTACTAAAGAATCGGGTGGCGATTGAGATGAAGCGCTATTTTAAGCAGGATTTCAAACGGATTGGCCATGCAACTCTGGTCGCCAGATATGCTGAGCAGATCGGGAAGGCGGAACGAGGCAATCTGGCAGTGATTTTAACAGCTGCTTATCTGCACGACATCGGCGTCAAAGAAGCCGAGCGGAAACATCAGATTACTGCTGCCAGGCACCGGAAGGAGGAAGGGCTATCGGTGGCAAGGGAGATACTGACTAGAGTGGGGGCTGGGGAGGAGTTGATTGAGGAGGTATGCGATATCGTCGGGCATCACCATCATCCGAGGGCAGAAGAGAGTGTCAATTTCAAGGCCGTCTATGATGCGGATAAGTTGGTGGACTTGGAGGAAAAACAGAAGGCTGCCCCAATAGGGCCTCAGAAGTTGGTCACTATCGTTGAGAGATCCTTTATGACCGAGAGCGGTCGGAGTCTTGCAAAGAGTGTTCTTTTGAGGGGAGGGCAGACTGGAGGAAGCCATGGAAGTCAAAAGAAAGATCATACAAATCGATGAAGAGCTCTGCGACGGATGTGGGCACTGCGTGCCCTCGTGCGCCGAAGGAGCCATAGTGATTGTGGATGGAAAGGCAAGACTGGTTGCTGGGAAATACTGTGATGGGCTTGGAGCCTGTCTGGGAGAATGCCCAAATGGGGCGCTCACCATAGTGGAACGTGAAGCTGAGGAATTCGATGAGGAGGCTGTGGAAGAATATCAGCGTTCAAAGGGTCAAGACAAGAGGCCTGAAGAGGCGAGCATGGCCTGCGGATGTCCATCCTCCCAGATAAAATCCTTTGTTCCACCTGCATCTTGCCAGGAGTTAAATGAACCACCCGTTCAAGCGAGTGCTATTTCGGCGCTCTGCCATTGGCCGGTTCAGATCAGATTGGTGCCACCAGGTGCACCGTTTCTGAGAGGGGCAGATCTCTTGGTGGCAGCGGACTGCACACCGGTGGCCTATCCGAGTTTCCACCAGGACTTTCTCAAAGGGAAGGTGGTCATGGTGGGATGTCCGAAATTTGATGACATCCAGGATTATATTCAGAAGTTTGCTGATATCTTTAGTACGGCGGATATCAAGGGCATTACGGTGGTTGTGATGGAGGTGCCGTGCTGCCAAGGCCTGCCTATTATCGTCGAGAAGGGAATGGAGATGGCAGGCAGGAAAATTCCCACGGAAAAAGTGGTGATCAGCGCAAGGGGTGAGGTCCTGGGTAGGGAAAAACTAGCTGCATAACATGGCTCATAAAAGTAGAATCTATGGGCGCTTTATTAGAGTCTATGACAAGCCGGAGGATTCATACCGACCTGATAAGTTTGATGCTGACCCATTTGCCCGTTGATCTTACGCTTGTTGATGAGAATGATAGGCTGGCGTATTACTCCCAAGGTAAGGAGAGGATTTCTCCCAGAAGTCCCGGCATAATCGGGAGAGAAGTACAAAGATGTGACCCCCCTAAAGGTGTTGATGTTGTTAATAGAGTTCTGGATAAGTTTAAGGCTGGAAAGAAGGATACGGCTGAATTCTGGATTCAGGTCGGCGGAAAATTTGTCCATATTAGATACCTTGCTTTACGATCTCCGGATGGCTCCTATAAAGGTTGTTTAGAGGTTAGCCAGGATATTACGGAGATTCGACAACTTGTGGGAGAAAGACGTCTGATGGACTGGGAGCACTAGATCCCAAAATGATATTCAGGAGGCTGCATACTTCCAGTTAATTCTCTCGCCACCATGCTGTCCACCCTGTCAAGGACGCCTGAAGGCAGCTGGCAATCACCATCCTGACAAGATTGACCCCTTAAATAGCAAAATTATCCATGATGCCGACCGGCTTGCAAATCTAAGGGACGAATAGGATATGGAGGACAAGAAAAAGCTAAGAAACATGGCAGAAAAGATGTATTTATGATATTAACAGTTCATAGAAGCCATCCGGGCCCACTTTTGGGCTCTGTTGGGCCAATTTCCTCGAGGCGATATCAGTTGTTACAGATGGCGGTGGCCAAATATGAGGGATTTAATCCGACGGAGGTGGAGGATGTCGCCTTTCGGAAATAACCCCAATCCCTGAAGATGGTCAACAGGTGCGAAACTTCATGCTTGGAAGACAAGGAGACAGCATGGCAAAAAAATCGAACCAGCCAGAGAAAAAACTCTTGGTGATTGAGGATCTGAGAGTGTCGGTGGAGGAGAAGGAGATTCTTCATCACGTGGATTTAGAGATAAATCCAGGGGAAACCCATGCACTTTTCGGGCCAAATGGCTCTGGCAAGACTACTTTACTTATGGCCGCCATGGGATTTCCCAGTTATCATATCACCGGAGGTAGGATACTTTTTAGGGGTGAGGATATAACCTACCTGCCTCTGGATCAAAGGGCCAATCTGGGTATTGGTCTTTCCTTTCAGAGACCGCCTACAATCAAGGGGGTTAAAATGAGGCAGATGTTAGAGATCTGCGGGAAGGGCGAAAAAGACCCTGAATCCATGGCCCAGAGCCTCGACTTCGATGAATTCCTAGACCGGGATTTGAATGACGGTTTTTCAGGAGGAGAGATAAAGAGGTCGGAACTACTGCAGCTCATGGCCCAGGATCCCGACTTTTTTCTTCTGGATGAACCGGAGTCTGGGGTTGACCTGGAAAGCATTGCCTTGATCGGAAAGGTTATCGAGGGATTGCTGCAAAGAGAGACAATAACCCACAAAGGGAGGTCCCGGAAAGAGCTTAAGAGAGAGAGAAGAAAATCTGGTCTGATCATTACCCACACCGGATACATCCTCGACTATCTTGATGCTGATATCGGGCATGTGCTTATGGACGGAGAATTGGCTTGCAGCGGCAATCCCCGCGAGATTTTGAAAATTATCAAGGAACGGGGATATGATGAATGTGTAAGGTGTTGTGTAAACCGATAGAGGCAGGTTGAGGAAAAATTTGAGAAGATAAGCAATAGAATGGGAACAACACAGGAGGATAAAAAGGCTCTGGCAAAAGATGCGAGAGAGAAGGTGGCTACCTTTGGCAGCGATATCGATATGGACGCCTTTACCCCTGAAACAGATGAGCATCCGTATGTAGAAGATATAGCCGCATTTTCCCAAACTGAGCGGGAACAGATGCTCAAGGCCGGGGTGGATCTAGGGGCAAAAAACAGGTCTGGCACCTTTGTTCAAAAAAACCTCTCTGTAGTGCATAGCCGTAGCTCACAGGAGGGGATGGAGATCATGGATATAGAGGAGGCCCGGGACAAATATGGTGGACTTTACGATTACTGGTGGAAGGCCGTGCCCGTAGACATGGACAAATATACCGCCCGGGCGGAACTGCATCAGGAACACGGTTATTTTATCAGATCATTACCGGGGGTCAAGTCGATTTATCCTCTTCAGGCCTGTCTTTATTTGGAAGAGGATAATCTAGCCCAGGATGTTCACAATATCATTATTGCGGAGGAGGGATCTGAGCTCCACATTATTACTGGTTGTGCTACAGCACCTCATGTGAGGTCGGGTCTCCATGTGGGAATTTCAGAGTTCTATGTCAAGAAAGGGGCGAAGCTCACCTTTACCATGATCCACAACTGGGCAGAGAAGATGGCGGTACGTCCACGCAGTGCAACCATCGTAGAGCAGGGGGGTCTTTTTCTTTCCAATTACGTCTGTATGCAGCCGGTGGGTACCCTGCAGATGTATCCGGTAACCCATCTGGTGGGTGAAGACTCCACTGCCAGGTACAATTCCATTCTCGTAGCCACCCCAGGATCAGAGATGGACGTTGGTTCCCGTGTCTTTTTGAAGGCTAAGGGCGCTCGGGCTGAGATTATCTCCCGGGCCATCACCACCGGCGGGAAGATTACTGCAAGAGGTCATATAAAAGGAGAAGTTCCGGGAATAAAGGCACATCTGGAATGTAAAGGGTTAATCTTATCCGATAAAGGCATAATCCATGCTGTTCCTGAACTGGAGGGACACAGGATGGAGGTGGACCTCTCCCATGAGGCGGCAGTGGGGAAAATTGCCCAAGAGGAGGTAGAATACCTCATGGCTAGGGGACTAAGCGAGGAAGAGGCGACTTCTACAATCGTGAGAGGATTTTTACACGTGGAGATAGAAGGTTTGCCCCCGGAACTTAAGGCAGAAATGGATCGGGCAGTGGAGATCAGCGAAAAGAGTTTGTTGTAAGACTTTCATTAAAGGCGCCGCGGCCGTACGTTTCGGGAAGCGAATATACAATGACTGTTCACTATATTCATCAGCCAGTAAAATCAGATAATCGGGCGTATTCATCTATTCAGCGGAATTTGCTGATTGTCTTATCAATTGGCTCTATGGTCATGATCGCGGAAATAATCGGCGGTCTTCTGGCGAATAGCCTTGCCTTGCTGAGTGATGCGGGACATATGTTAACCGATATATTGGCCTTGGGCTTGACTATGTTTGCCATGAGATTCGCCCAAAAACCGCCTACAGTCTCAAAGACCTTCGGGTTTTATCGATTGGAAATTCTGGCTGCGTTTTTTAACGGTATGTTACTGCTCTTCATCTCTTTTTACATATTCTATGAGGCATATAATCGCCTCCTTCATCGAGAGGAAGTTAAGGGCTTATTTATGTTGGCCGTTGCCGCCATAGGGCTTTTAGCAAATGGCGTGAGTATAGTAATTTTGAAGAAGTCCGCCCACAAGACTCTGAATGTTAAATCCGCCTTTTACCACATAGTGAGCGATACCATTTCCTCTGGAGGAGTAATTCTAGGAGGTTTATTGATCCTTTATACAGGCTGGTATCCAGCAGACTCCTTAGTTGGTATTTTTATCGGGGTGTTAATCCTTAGAGGAGCCTATAGTCTTGTAAGGGAATCAATCGACATCTTTTTGGAGGCAACCCCTAAAGACATAAACATGGAGAAAATGTTAGACGATCTCCATAAAATCAAGGGGATAAAAGACATACATCACCTGCATCTATGGACCATTTCCTCTGGGATTTATGCCATGAGTGCCCATGTCTTGATCGAAGATCTGTTAACGAGCAGGAGCGCTCAGATAATAAAGGAAATTGAAAAACTTCTCCAGGGTAGATACAGCATTGAACATACTACTATCCAATTTGAAAGTGAATCTTGCGGGGATGATTTAGTGAAAGATAATGTCTCCCAAGAATGTATTGGTCAAGAAGATGGGTATTGAATTTAGCATTATCTTCTATAGCACCATTGCTGGCTTATCAACCATTTTGGGAATTGCTATGGTCCTAGTTAAGGAGAGATGGGTTCTTAAGCATTCCCATTATGTAAATTCCTTTGCTGCCGGGTTACTTTTGGGGATTGCCTTCTTCAATCTCTTTCCCGAATCACTGGAACTTTCTGAAAATGCGTTGCTGTTCGTCTTTATGGGTTTTCTCCTCTTTTATGTGCTGGAAAATGTGATGGTAGTCCATTCGGGATCCGAGATACATTTTAAAGAGAAGCATAATCCCCAGCATACTAAGGGCCTAGTCATGTTTTCCGGTCTTTTTTTCCATTCTTTGGTTGATGGTTTCATCATTGGGGTTGGTTTTGAAATAGATCCAAAACTGGGTCTATTAACCTCGCTAGGAGTTATCTCACATGAGCTTCCGGAGGGTGTTACCACCTTTTCTCTCCTGGTTAGCACCATAAAAAGGAAAACTGCCCTGAAGCTATCCATTGCCGTGGCTGTGGCTACTCCTTTAGGAGCTCTGAGTGCCCTTACTTTTATCGGTAATCTGTCAGAAGCGATGGTAGGCTTGCTTTTAGCAATGGCCGGGGGATCTTTTCTCTATATTGGTGCCTCCGATCTAATCCCGGAAACCCATCAAAAAAAAGGATTCGCAAATGCCGGATTTCTGCTTTTGGGCGTTCTGTTTTTATATTCATTATCGAGGACGATAGGAGTTTAGTCCTCCCCTGCAGTATGCACTCTCCTGCGACCATGAACAGGCCTATTTCGAACCGCTGATTAAGAATTGCTGAAGAAAAGGGGAGTGATCAAAATGAAGAGATTTACGATACCTCAGGCTGTGGAAGCAAGAAAGAAGTGATCGGAAGGGAGAATTACAGTGAAGAGACCATTTGCTCTTTTTCTCACGGCCCTGGTTAGTCTCTTATTCGTAGTAACCACTGCCTCATCGGCAAAACAAGAGGTTTGTATAAAATGCCATCGCGCGGTTACTCGTCTACTGGTCAAGGATTGGCAGAGCAGTAAACACAGCGAGAATGATGTTACCTGTTCTGTTTGTCATGGATCCGAGCACAAGGCTAAAAAAACTGCACACCTGGCCAAGATGCCCACCGAGGCTACCTGTGCCGAGTGTCACGAGGAACAGTTTGATCAATTTTCTAAGGGAAAACACAATCTCGGCTGGACATCAATGAATGCCCTGCCGGTTACCCACATGGAACCTGATGAGTTGATCGAAGGGGGAAAAGGCTGCGGTGGGTGCCACAACATGGGTATAAAGTCAGAGCACCAGAGGAAGGAGTTGCGTGAAAAAGGCTATACCTATAGAACCAATTCCTGTGACGAATGTCATACCCGGCATACCTTCTCTAAAAAAGAGGCGCAGGACCCAAAGGTATGCCAGCAATGCCATATGGGGTTTGACCATCCCCAGTGGGAGATGTACGAAAGCTCCAAACACGGAGAAAGATACGCTATGAAAGAGATGGGTAGATTACCCGAGGATGCGGCTGCTCCTACCTGCCAGTTCTGTCATCTCCCTGACGGAACCCATACCAATAAAGTGGCCTGGGGGTTCTTGGCGGTAAGGCTTCCCCTGCCTGAAGACAGGCAATGGGCCGAGGACCAGACTACCATCCTCAAGGCACTGGGGGTATTAGACCCAGAGGGTAAGCCGACTGCGAGATTGGATATCGTTAAGGCCGCTGATCTGGCCCGGCTGACCGAAGAGGACTGGAAGATCGAGCGCGGGAAGATGATCAAGCAGTGCAAGAAATGCCACTCTGAAAGCTATGCCCGAAAAGAGCTTGAAGAGGGCGATCAGATGGTCAAAAAGGCTGATCGCTTGATGGCAGAAGCCATCAACATTATAGCTGACCTTTACAAGGATGGCATCCTGAAGAAGCCAGAGCATTATACTTACGCCTATCCAGACTTCTTACAGTTTTATCAGACCGGGGGGTCTCACATCGAGCAGGTTCTATTGAAGATGTACTTGAAAGACCGGATGAGGACCTATCAGGGAGGGTTTCATGTCAATCCCGATTATGCCTACTGGTATGGATGGGCTGCCATGACCAAAGACCTCGCCGAGATCAGGGAGATGGCCGAGGATTTGAGATTTAAGGCCCAGTTTCAACAAGAGAGGGACTGAGATTTATTGAAAATGAGATAGCTATATTTTGTGCGAGACCCAGAGGATAGCTTGTGGGTTCTCTGCCTTATGGCGAAGGTAAACAAGAAATAGAAGAGGAGGTGAAAAGATGACTGAGAGGCTACAGGTTTATAAGTGTGAGATTTGCGGGAATATCGTAGAGGTGCTCCACGAGGGCAAAGGGGAGCTGGTATGCTGTGGGCAGCCGATGAAGCTTCTGGTGGAAGGCGCGGTTGCTGCGGCTAAGGAGAAGCATGTGCCTGTGCTGGAAAAGACTACAGGTGGTATCAGGGTAAAAGTCGGCTCCGCTCCCCATCCTATGGAGGAGAAACACTATATCGAATGGATAGAGGTTGTTGCGGATGGAAAGGCTTACCGTCAATTTTTGAAGCCAGGAGACGCGCCGGAGGCTACCTTTAATATTGAAGCGGACAAGATAACGGCCCGTGAATACTGTAATATACACGGCTTGTGGAAAGGATAGTGGCCATCCAGAGGAGCCATGACCATTGAAGAGGCACTCAAGACGGCCATCGAATTTGAAGACCAGGTTCGGGATATTTATCATAATGCCATGGGATGCATCTCTGGCCCTGTGGGAAAGCGCATCTTCCGCATGCTGGCCAAAGAGGAGCAGGACCACCTGGATTACCTCCAAAGCAAGCTCTATGAGTGGAAGAGAGCCGGCACGATAACAGCAGAAAGACTGGACACCACAATTCCATCTGAAAAGGTCATCAGAGAAGGGATCAGCAAGCTCGGTAGTCACATAGCGGATAAGGCGCAAGGGGGCGAGCTCCAGATGCTAACCAGGGCCTTGGACGTGGAGGTCAAGACCAGTAACTTTTACAAGAAGATGGTCAGAGAGCTGCCGCCGGAGGGCCAAGAGCTATTTGCTTACTTTGTGGAGATTGAGGAAGGACATCTGGCCCTTGTGCGCGCCGAGATAGACTACTTGAGCAAGACAGGATATTGGTTCGACTTTAAGGAGTTTGATATGGAGTGAGACTTATGAGCAGGGAAGAACCAATGAAGAACCATAGCGATAACAAGACCAGGCGCATGTTGAACATCCTTATCGGTGGAGAGGCTGGTCAGGGATTGGTGACAGTCGGGCAGATACTCGCCAAGGCCCTTGTGCGGAGTGGTTATTCGATTGTGGTTACCCAGAGTTACCAGTCTCGGATTCGGGGAGGACACAACACCTTGGCGATCCGGGTGGGGGTTGATGAAGTCATAGCACCCTGTGAGTCGGTAGACCTCTTGGTTGCTCTCGACAGGGATACAGTCACTCTCCATAGCAAGGATCTCTTGCCTGACGGACTTGTCGTGCTTGACAGTGCCTCAGAGATTGATGGTGATTCCCTTCTAAAAGTGCCTTTCAAGGAATTGGCTCAAGAAAGGTTCTCAAACATCGCAGCCCTCGGTGTGGTCAGTTCCCTCCTCGGTTTGGACCAAGGGTTGATGGCAGGGACACTGGATGATTTCTTTGGAAAGAAGGATGCACGCTTGGCTGCAGAAAACGATCGTGCCCTTGCTGCAGGCGTTGGGTGGACGACCACACATGGAACATCCAGCCACAAACTCTCAGCGGTTTCCGACCACCCCAAGCGCTTGATGATGAACGGAAACGAGGCCATAGCACTTGGGGCCGTCTCAGCGGGTTTGCGATTATACTCCTTTTATCCCATGACCCCTTCCACCTCCATCGGCCTCGCCCTTGCGGGCCAAGCCAAGAGAATGGGCTTGATCGTTGAACAAGCGGAAGATGAGATTGCAGCCATTAACATGGCTATAGGGGCCTCTTTTGCTGGTGCTCCGAGCATGGTGGCTACATCCGGGGGTGGCTTTGCCCTCATGGTAGAAGGGGTCAGCCTGGCAGCCATGACTGAAACCCCTGTAGTTGTCGTGGTAGCCCAAAGACCAGCGCCAGCCACCGGCCTGCCTACACGGACCGAGCAGGCAGACCTCGAGTTTGTTCTGCATGCTGGCCACGGTGAGTTTCCACGAGCCATCTTCAGTCCCGGAAGTGTGGAAGAGTGCTTTCACCTCACGCGCAAGGCCTTTGAGCTAGCAGAGCGATATCAGGGCCCCATGTTTCTCCTAACGGATCAGTTCCTTGCCGATTCCTACAGGGCAGTGATGCCCTTTGAGCTAGAGGATTTAACACCTGTCCGTGCTGGGAAAGATGTGGCCGAATCACCACCGTATCAGCGATTTGCGATCACCGAAACCGGCATTTCACCCCGTTTGCTTCCAGGGATGACCGGACATCTTGTCGTAGCTGACAGCGATGAGCACACACAGGATGGCCACATTACCGAAGATCTTTCCATGCGCAGGCAGATGGTGGAAAAGCGACTGAGAAAGGGGGGAGGGATTCGGGCCGAGGCCATGCCGCCTGATGTGGAAGGGGATCCGAATCCGGGCCTATTGCTGGTCTCGTGGGGATCAAGCAAGGGGGCAGTGCAGGAGGCAGCCTCCCTTATGAAGTCTAAAGGGGAGAGGGTCGCTACGCTTCACTTCTCACAGGTTTGGCCCTTGGTCCCGGATCAGTTCATGAGCCACCTTGAGTCGGCTCGGCAGGTGGTCTCAGTAGAGGGAAACGCCTTTGGACAACTAGCTCGACTGATCCGGCGAGAGACGGGATTTGATATCAAAAAGAAGGTGCTTAGATATGATGGTCTGCCACTGACACCGGAGTCGATCCTTGGGGAATTGAATCGGTGACGGGGCCAGGAGGAGAGGGTGAAAGATGGTAACCATTGATGATTACGGAGACTACGAGACAGCCTGGTGTCCGGGCTGCGGCAACTTCTCTATCCTAAAGGCAGTTAAACAGGCATTAGTGGCCAGCAACCTGAAACCCCATGAGCTATTGTTTGTCTCCGGTATCGGACAGGCTGCTAAGGCGCCCCACTACCTGAATGCCAATGTCTTCAATGGCCTTCATGGTCGATCACTTCCCGTGGCCACCGGCGCCAAGCTCGCAAACCCGAACCTCACTGTCATTGTTGAGAGCGGCGACGGGTGTAACTATGGAGAGGGTGGTAATCACCTTCTGGCGGCCATCCGTCGAAACATCGATGTAACACTTTTAGTTCACAACAACCAGGTATACGGCCTGACCAAGGGCCAGGCCAGTCCTACTTCTGCTGAAGGTTTTGTGACCAAGGCCCAGCCGCAAGGCGTGCCATCAGCGCCTTTCAACCCAATAGCAGTGGCCGTGGCCATGAAAGCTGGTCTGGTGGCTCGTGGATTTGCGGGCATGAGCGATCATCTCTCGGAGCTCATTCAACAGGGCATCGCCCATCGCGGCTTTGCCCTGATCGATGTGCTGCAGCCGTGTGTCTCCTTTAACAAGGTCAACACCTTTGGCTGGTACAAGGAGCGCTGTGAGACCTTGCCCCCGGGATATGATCCCACGGACTGGGAGGGAGCCATGAAGGTTGCTTTCGAATGGGGAGATAAGATCCCCATCGGGATCATTTATCGGGACAACCGACTAGCCTTTGAAGAGCACTTCCCTGCTTTACGTGAAGGGACTCTGGTTGGGCTAGATGTGGATCCCGTGATGCTCAAAAAGATCATGAATGGATACGGATAAGGAAGAAGGAGACCTTTGCGGGCGGATAGCCTCATCGATAATGATGCTAGGTTATAAGAAGGTCTTGGAATAGGAGCTATGAGGTAGGGGATGTGTCATGAAAGAGTGGCTCTTTACTCTGTTGATGGTGTTCTTTTCCACCCAGATGGCGATTGGTGCGAGCGGCCGAATCAGTGAGGATACCGGGGCCTGTATTGAATGTCACAGCTCGCTTCATCCAGGGATTGTAGCCGACTGGAAAGAGAGCCGTATGGCCAAAATCAGCCCGGTTGAGGCCCTGAAAAAGCCAGGGCTTGAAAGGAGGATTTCAGTTGAGAAGGTGGCCGGAAGCCTGGACGGTTTTGTCGTTGGCTGTGCCGAGTGTCACACCATGGGCGCTGAGAAGCATGGGGACACCTTTGACCATGAGGGTTACCGGGTCCATGTGGTAGTCACCCCGAAAGATTGTGCGACCTGTCATCCGGTTGAGGTGGAGCAATACGGTAGAAACCTCATGAGCAATGCGCATGGGAACCTACAGGAGAACCCCGTTTATCACAATCTGGTGGAGACCACCAATGGGGTTCAGGCCTTTGAGGATATGAAGACCATGTATAAAAGGCCCGATGTCGAGACTAATGCTGATTCTTGTTATTATTGCCACGGCACAAGGGTAAAGGTTGAGGGTGTAAGGGTGAGGGATACGGATTTTGGTGATATGGAGTTTCCCATTCTCTCCGGCTGGCCCAATCAGGGTGTTGGGCGCGTCAATCCCGATGGGAGCAAGGGATCCTGTGCGGCCTGCCACACGCGGCACCGGTTTTCTATCGAAATGGCCAGAAAACCGCATACCTGCTCCGAGTGCCACAAAGGGCCTGATGTTCCGGCATACAAGGTTTACATGGTCAGCAAACATGGAAACATCTACTCTGCACTCGGCGAGGCCTGGGATTACACGGCAGTCCCTTGGACCGTGGGTAAGGATTTTACAGCACCTGCCTGCGGCACCTGCCACGTTAGCCTTGTAGTCTCTGAACAAGGTGATGTGGTAGCAAAACGGAGCCACCAGATGAACGATCGCATCCCTTGGAGGATATTTGGTCTGATTTACGCCCATGCCCATCCACGATCTCCTGATACCACCATCATCAAAAACAAGGCTGGATTGCCTCTGCCCACTGAGCTGACAGGAGAGCCCGTGGTAGACTATCTGATTGATGAAAAGGAGCAGGGAGAGAGGCAAAAGACTATGCGAAGGATTTGTCTCTCTTGTCACAGCCAGGGGTGGGTGGATGGCCAGTTTGCCCGCCTTGAAAGCACCATCAAGACTACCAACGAGATGACCTTGGCAGCCACACAGATCCTCCTTTCAGCGTGGGAGAAAGGGGCGGCCAAAGGGCTTGCCCAGAAGGACAGCATCTTCAATGAGGCCATTGAAAAAAAATGGGTGGAGCAGTGGCTCTTCTTCGCCAATTCCACCCGCTATGCCTCTGCAATGGCTGGGGCTGACTATGGTGTTTTTGCCAACGGTCGCTGGTATATGTCAAAGAACATCCAGGAGATGGCTGATTTGTTGGAATTTAAGTTGAAGAAGGATTAGCTTCCCTGGCCACCTCCCTCTCAGCGAAAAGATATCTGCTATTAGTTTTTCTCGTAACCTTTTGCTCAGGAGCAACTGTGAGCCTGGCTGATGAAAGACGAAAACGTGATTCAAATCGTTTAATCCACGAAAAGAGCCCGTATCTCCTCCAACATGCCGAAAACCCGGTGGACTGGTATCCCTGGGCTGAGGAGGCCTTCCAAGCAGCGAAAAAGGAGGATAAGCCAATCTTCCTTTCCATTGGGTATGCGACCTGCCACTGGTGCCATGTGATGGCACACGAGTCCTTTGAGGATGAGGAAGTTGCGCGGCTTCTGAACAGATACTACATCGCCATAAAGGTAGATCGTGAGGAGCGTCCGGATATCGATAGGATCTATATGTCTGTGTGTCAGGCGATGACAGGACGGGGAGGATGGCCCCTTTCCATCTTCATGACACCTGAGGGTAACCCCTTTTTTGCGGGTACGTATTTTCCAAAATCCAGCCGAATGGGCATGCCAGGTTTTATGGATGTCCTCAAGCAGATTGCGGCTATGTGGCAAAATGAGCGGGCGCGTATTATGAGGGTGAGCGAGGAGGTCACACGCGCCATACAGCCGGGGGCACATGCAAGCGCACCGGTTCATGCCCTGGGTTTGGAAACCTTGAGAAAAGGCTACATACAACTTGAGAGGGCCTTTGATACGAGCTGGGGCGGCTTCGGCGCTGCACCAAAATTTCCAACAGCTCACCATCTCGCCTTTCTTCTCAGGTGGCACAAGCGGAGCGGCGATTCCATGGCATTGGAGATGGTAGAGAAGACCTTGGACGCCATGAGGAGCGGGGGTATCTTCGACCACATCGGTTTTGGTTTCCACCGCTATTCGGTGGATGAGAGGTGGCTGGTTCCCCACTTTGAAAAGATGCTTTATGATCAGGCCCTGCTTGCCATGGCTTACACAGAGGCGTATCAAGCGACGGGCAAGGCCAAATTCGCCCAGGTCGCCCGTGAGATATTGACATATGTGTTGCGCGATATGATGGCACCTCACGGTGGGTTCTATTCAGCGGAAGACGCCGACAGTGAGGGCAAAGAGGGCCTGTTTTATCTTTGGACGCCCCAGGAGGTTAAGAGGCATTTAGGGGGAGAAGTGGGCGATTTCTTCTGTGGCTTCTTTGATATCAGCTATACTGGCAATTTTGAAGAGGGCCGCAGCATTCCCCATACGCGTGTGTCTCTTGAGACCTTTGCCAAAAAAGAGGGCATGAATCTCTCAGAGCTTGAGACCGCTCTTGAAGGCGCCAGGAGCAAGCTCTTTGGTATCCGCAAAGGCCGGGTTTACCCCCTTAAAGACGACAAGGTCCTGACTTCCTGGAATGGCCTCATGATTGCTGCCTTTGCAAAAGGATACCAGGTCTTTGGCGATCAAGTGTATGCGGACGCGGCCCGAAGGGCTGCCGGCTTCGTCCTGAAAAATCTCAGGACCCCCGAGGGCAGGCTGCTGCGCCGCTACAGGGAAGGGGAAGCAGCCTATCCAGGATATCTGGATGACTACGCCTTCCTGGTCTGGTGCCTAATCGAGTTGTATGAGGCCACCTTTGAGGTTTCCTATCTTGAGGAGGCCGCTGGCCTGAACGAGGCGATGATAGATATCTTCTGGGATAGGCAAGGCGGTGAGCTTTATTTTACGGGGAAGGGAAACGAACCCCTTATTACGCGGAGCAAGGAGATTTACGACGGTGCGCTTCCCTCGGGAAACTCGGTTGCGGCCTTGAACTTTTTACGCCTCGGCCGCATGACCGGCAATATCGCTTTAGAGCGAAGGGCTGAACAATTGCTTCGAGCCTTTTCCAGGCAGGTTGCGGATCAGCCCATGGGTCATACTCAACTATTGGTCGCCCTTGATTTCATGATCGGCCCGAGTCAGGAGATTGTAATTGCCGGGGATCCTTCCCTTGAGATCACGAGGGCTATGATCGAGACTGTCCAGAGGAGCTTTTCGCCGAACAAGGTGTTGCTGTTGCGCGCTCAAGGGCAGAGGGGCAAGAGACTTGTTTCGTTATCCCCCTTTGTGGGGCCTATGGGCTCCATAGACAATAAGCCCACGGTTTATGTGTGCGAGGATTATGCCTGTAAGACACCTATAACAGACCTGGGTGCACTCAAGGCAATCGTTAACCGATAGATCGTTATGATTTTTCCTAATCCTAGTTGGGCCTGACGTGCTTGCTGTTCATCCCGTTGTTCAATTTCTTGCCATACTGCTGGCCCTGTATGTATTCTCCCTCGGGCTACCACGCTTTCGCTTCCTTCATCTTCAGCAGAAGAGCATTTTTCGTTGGAAGCGGCATGCAGCTCTGGGGAAGATAGCTCTCGGTTTACTGCTGGCTGGTATGCTTGGGGGGATGGCCATGGTGTATGTTTACTGGCATGGGTTCCTTGTAATGGGGATCCACGGCAAGGTGGCGCTTGCGATGGTGCCCTTTATTATTTTTGGAGTTGGGTCCGGTCTGTATATGGACCATAAGAAGAAGAATCGAAAGCTCCTTGCCTTTATCCATGGCCTGAACAATCTCGTTGTTTTGGCTCTCGCCCTGACACAGGTCGTGAGCGGATGGTGGATCTACAGGTCATTCGTGCTGGGGGGCTGACTATTTTTCCAAAACTCTCGCGTTGTTTTGCTAGAGTGAAGGATAATCAGAAATCACCACAAGGAGGTTAATTATGGAGAAACAGGCACTGATTGATATGTTAAACAGGGATCTTGCCGATGAGCATGCAGCCATCATACGCTATCTTGTCCATGGTTATATGGAGGGGGAAGATACACCTTTGGGATCGAGCCTTATTTCCATCTCCAGGGAGGAGATGTGGCATATGCACTGGCTGGGGATGATCATTGGCGAGTTGAAAGGGGAGCCTAACTTTACACCAGCTCGGTACCCCTACGATCCAACAAGCCGGACGACGATGCTCAAGTCCTACGTCGAATACGAGGAGAAGTTGATCCCCCACTATACCGGAGAGGCAGATAAAGTGGAGGGCCCCCATATCAGGCGGGTCCTTCTAAGAGAAGCCTGGGAGTCGGCCATCCATGCCAGGAAGTTTCAACGAAGACTGGACAAATTAGATCCAGTAGAGGCAGCAGGTCTTCCGGCAAAGGAAAGTGAATTGCCAAGGGAATTGCTAGATACATTACAAGCAGAGGTCACGAATAAGTATACGGAGATGTTGCAGCATATCAGAACTTCATGGGTGTTCCAGCAAGAAGAGATAATCGGCTGGAAGATCATGGACCAGGCCATGGAAAAGATGAAACAGCTTGCCCACTTTGCTGAGAATATCGCCGAGGATGGTGTTGCCCCAAAATTTAAGCCTGGAAAGATAGATAAAAGTCATACTGTTGGACTGGCCTTGAGTAGGGCGCTGGAGGATGCCCGGGCGGCTCGGGGGCGGCACTTGAAGTTGAGGGAAGACAATGAAGTCAAGAAGCATTCCGGGCTTGTCATCACCCTAGACCTCACCACCCAACAGGAGGAATACCAAGGAGCTGAAATTGAAGACTGGCGTAAAAATAGGTAAAGCCTTCACGCGGAGTGCTGTGGTCATTTAACTGGAGTCTATCATGCTCGAAGCAAAGATTCTAAACGAATACCGCACTGTTGCTATTGTTGGTCTATCGCCAAATCCAAGCAGACCCAGCCACAGGGTAGCCAGCTATCTTGCTGGGCACGGCTACAAACTGATTCCGGTCAACCCGCGTGCTCAAGAAATATTGGGTAAGCCCAGCTACCCCGACCTGAGTTCTATACCCGAACCCGTTGAGGTAGTGGACATATTCCGAAGATCGGAGGAAGTAATGCCTGTTGTTGATGAGGCAATCAAAATCGGGGCCAAGGTGGTGTGGATGCAGGAAGGGGTTATTAATGAGGAAGCAGCATCAAAGGCCAGAGACGCCGGGCTGCTGGTGGTCATGAATAAGTGTATGCTCAAAGAGCATCAGCGTCTCGGTAAAAGACTGGATTAATTTTCCTTTAGCAAAAGGAGGAATTTTCCATGTAGCACTGTAGCTGGGAAAAAAGAGGAGGTGTAGCCATGAAGGTAAAAATAGTCTTTTATAGCATGTATGGTCATGTGTATAGGATGGCTGTGGCGGTAGCCGAAGGTGCCGGGGAGGTAGAAGGGGTCGAGGCAGAACTGCTTCAGGTCCCTGAGCTCGTCCCGGATGATGTATTAGAGAAGTCGGGCGCGAAGAGGGCGCGTGAGGCATTCGCACATATCCCTGTAGCCAAGCCCGATGATTTGGCTGACGCCGATGCTGTTATCTTTGGCATACCAACTCGCTTCGGCAACATGTGTGCTCAGATGCGAAATTTCCTCGACCAGACCGGAGGACTATGGCAACAGAATGCCCTCGTCGGCAAAGTAGGCAGTGTCTTCGCCTCAACTGCCACTCAGCATGGCGGACAGGAGACAACGATCATTTGCTCGTATATTACCCTACTTCATCACGGCATGGTCATCGTGGGGTTGCCCTACACCGAGACGCGACAGTCTGTACTGGACGAGGTAACTGGTGGAAGTCCCTACGGTGCCAGTACCATTACCGCTGGCGATGGCAGCCGTATGCCGAGTGAGAACGAACTAGCTATGGCCTGCTTCCAGGGACGACATGTAGCTACTATTGCCAAAAAGCTGGCCGGGGCATGAAAAAAGATGACCGGGTAAGATTCAAGAAGGTCAGGCTGAGGATGAGATGGCCCATATTCATGAAAGGGGTCTTGAACCATCACAATTCTTGGTGGACAACATAGAGCTCTTGCCTAGGGGACGGGCCCTTGATGTTGCTATGGGTGCCGGACCGAATGCGATCTATCTAGCAAAGATGGGTTTTGAGGTGGAGGGAGTGGACATATCACCTCAAGCAGTAAGTACTGCCCTTGAATCGGCACGAAAGTCTAGGGTCAATCTTAGAGCACAAGTGGCTGACCTGGAAGACAACTTTTATATTGAGAAAGGTGTCTATGACGTGATTATCTGCTTCAATTACCTGCAACGATCGCTTATTCCGCAGATGAAGGATGGGCTGCGCAAGGGCGGCATGGTAGTATATGAGACCTTTACTGTTGAACAGGCACAGTTTGGTAAGCCAGAGAACCCAGACTATCTGCTGAAGCCCAATGAGCTCCTTTACATGTTTCGCGATTTCTGGTGTCTTCGGTATCGCGAGGGGATCATAGAAGCTCGAAGGGCTGTTGCCAGTATAATTGCGGAAAAGGTATGAACAATGGTAGCATTCTATAGGCATCCTAAAAGGAGGTGAAACAATGGCTGGACTTCTCAAATGTGGGTCTTGTAGAAGGATTGTGAACGTCGTATATGAGGGAAAGGGTGAGCTCATATGTTGCGGGCAGCCAATGAAACCGCTGACTGGGTTTAAATCCGTCGAGGAGATTCTGGACTTTGCTGTTGAGAAGGAGGAAGAAGCCTACAGGTTTTATACCGAGTGGGCGAAAAAGCTTGATAAATCGCAAGCCCGTGAACATTTTGAGGATTTCGCCAGGGAAGAGTTAACGCACAAGGATAAATTGCTTCAAGTAAAACAGGGAAGGACTCTAAGACCGTCCCCTGAAAAAATAGCAGATCTTAAGATTGCCGACTATCTTGCAGATGTTGCTCCAACACCTCAGATGAATTACCAACGGGCCCTTATTATAGCGATGCAACGAGAAAAGGCGTCTTTTAACCTGTATAACCATCTGGCAGGAATAGCTGATGATGAAGGCCTGCGGTCCACTTTCCTCGCACTGGCACAAGAAGAAGCAAAACACAAACTGGGGCTAGAGACAATTTATGACGAGGTCATCCTTAGCGAAAATTGAGTACTTATTAAGGGGGCTCAAAAAAAGGTATTCTTAACCTGCAAGGGCAAAGCTTTTACAACAGAGGTTTGAAGGTTATACTGCTAAGAAAGGAAGTGCCATGAAACGTTTTGAATATGAAATCACCCGCCACCCGGCGGACAGGTTCAATCAAGTAGTCTATTTCTGTTCGGAGGCTGGAGAATGCAGTCTGAATGAGGTCCCGGGTGATCAGATAGAAATCCTAGGGGACATTATGAACGAGCGGGGAATACAGGGCTGGGACCTTGTACAAATCTTTTTTGGCAAAGATGGTGTGATGGCCTTTTGGAAACGTGAACTCAAGAGCAAGGAGATATAGAACGAGACTGAGTTGTCCAAGGCAAAAGTTGGGTCAAAACCCCTTGTCTCCGAGAGATAAATTTAGTATTGTGCCCTCCGTGCACCCCACTCACCATTGTGGGAGATGGAGGGGATAGTAGTTGAGTTCCCTTCAATGATGAATGATAAACGAGGAGGTAGCTGATGTTAAGGGAAAAAGTTGAAAGTGCTTTAAATGAAGTGAGGCCTTCCTTGCAGGCAGATGGCGGTAATGTGGAACTTGTCGACGTTACTGATGATGGAGTGGTAAAGGTTAAACTGCAGGGGGCATGCGCCGGATGTCCGATGTCTCAGCTGACACTGAGCCAGGGAATTGAGCGGCATCTGAAAAGTATCGTTCCCGAAGTAAAGAGGGTAGAAGCTGTCTTATAGAAAAATCCCCCTTTGACGAGTAATTCCACCCACTTGCTGTAGAAAGTCAATGCAATAGTACTCGCTATCCCCGCAGGCACATTGCTGGTTGCTGCGGTGATCGCCGAGCATCTTCATCTTTTCTTGCACGTCCAGGTGGTCAGTAAGATCACGCTTTCCTTTGGCAAAGTATCTTGCTTCTATTATAGCCAAGGAACCAGCCGTCCTCGCAGAGACCACCCGCTATCTTAGAATTAATATGTTGCCCGAGTCCTTCATGGTATTGAGCCTTGTTCTTGGGGGCGGTCTTCAGGGAGCAGGAGACACCAGAGGGTCGATGTGGGTGATCATTATTGGGATGTGGTTGATCAGACTGCCCTTGGCCTTTTTCCTTGCCCTTGTTCTGGGCTATGGAGCAATAGGGGTCTGGATGGCAATGGTTATCTCTATGGCCTTTCAAGGCCTCCTTATGGTCAGGCGTTATCATAAGGGTAGCTGGAAGGAATTGCAGTTGGATTGACATCTTTACAACAGATTTATCAAGATTATGTTACGACTTTTTAACTCATTAGGAAAAAGAATTGAGACATTTCGGCCGGCAGATGACAAGGTTCTCAATATCTTCACCTGTGGTCCATCGGTCTATCAGAGGTCTCATATCGGAAACTTCAGAACCTTCTTGTTTGAAGACATCTTGCTTCGATACCTGGAATATTCAGGTTACACTGTCAAGAGGGGGATGAATTTCACGGACATCGAGGACAAGGCAATCAAAGAGGCCAAAAACAGAGGGCAAAGCGTAACCCATCTTACAGAGGAGAATATTGGGAAATTTATAGAGGAAATGGATCTTCTCAATATAAAGATACCCGATTACCTTCCCAAGGCCTCCGATGCCATCCATGAAGCCGTTGAGATTATAGACTGCCTCCTCGACCTCAAGGTCGCATACCGGTATCGAGGAAGCGTTTATTTCGATCCGTTAAAATTCCCCGGATTTGGAGAGCTTTATGGGGTTGATATGGCCAAATGGCCGGCCAAAAAGAGGCGGTTTCATAGGGATACGTATCCAGGAATGCGTTGGAACCTGGGGGATTTTATCCTCTGGCATGGATATGAGAGGGGTGATGCACTTTACTGGGAAGCAGGGATTGGAAAGGGCAGGCCTTCTTGGAACATTCAGGATCCAAGTATGATCTACAAGCACTTTAATGGAACTCTCTCGATTTACTGTGGAGGATATGACAACCTTTTTCGACATCATGACTACACACGGGCAATCCTGGAATCAATACGGCCATATCCCATGGCAAAATATTGGCTCCATTGCCATCACCTTTATGTGAATGGCCAGAAGATGTCAAAGAGCAAAGGCAATATCTATTACATAGATACACTCCTGGAACAGGGATACACGATCAATGAGATCAGGTTTTTTCTTATATATGGCCACTATCGCCAAAAACTCAATTACTCAAATGAAAACATGCTTTCGGCAGTCGATAAACTGAGAAAATTTACCGCGATGCTCCATAACATCGGAAAGAAGGCAGATCGGAGCGCTTATCTTGGTGGAATGATTGCCCAGAGGCTCAAACAGACTTTCGCGGACAAAATGGAAGATGACCTGGATGTAAAAGGGGCCTTTGACGGGTTGTACGAATTATTATCTGGGATTAATGTCAGGACGCTGGAGCACACAGAAGCTTCTGCAATCATAAATACTCTGCGTGAGATTGATCGGGTCCTGAAGGTTTTCTTTTAGTCTCAGATCTCTGTCGCTTATGCTTCGGCAAGTCCGGATTACCGCAGGAAAGGTGGTCCTCTTCACCTGGACATCCTAAAATATTATCAATTTAGATACACATAATCCCTTTCCTTTGAGGTGTAGATAAAAAAGTATACATCAATATCAATCTTGGCTGTGCTTGACCTGGACCAACTTCTGGAGCTCATAATGGACATAGCTGTCTGGATGACATAGGCCGAGGTCAGTTCTCTCAGACCTATTCGTTAGAGAAAAGCATGGAAGCCTATCCTAAACTGGGGTACAGTCTTGCAGAGCAAATACGAGAGTGGTTTCTCATGTGCATAATCGGACAATCCGGGAACTCCGTAATGATTGAGACCCGGAACAAGTCGTAGATTTTTGAGGCTGTATGCTTTTTGATGATACTTTCTGAGAGCTGTATAAAAGATTAGACATAAAATACAGAAAAGGAGACAGAGGGCCAGCATTCGATAGGGCCTGGTAGCTATCAGGTGTTCAGATAGATGACCCGTGCACCGTGCTCTCATCGTATAGATATCATCTGATTTACCTGGGTTAGGGAGCTTCTTCAGGATGCTTTATTTTGGCATCAGTCTTGCTGAAACGTCGGACAAGCCAGCAGTCTAAGGGGGCTGTGCGTGTGAAAGAGTGTGCGGCGACAAACACACTAGTTCAACAACGGTTCGAGCCCGAAAAACAAGCGGATCAATATTACAGCGTTGAATTTGCGATACGTGGATGCGATTTTGTATATCAATTCAAAATCTGGGATATATCATTGAAAGAAAAACGGGTACTTGTAAAGGAAGATTCAAATTTATTGAATTACCTAAAAGTTGGTGATATATTGAATTTGAAATACTACACAACTGATTTATCAAGCCCTATCGAATACCTGAAAACACAGATCAGGAATATCCGGAAGGGAGATAAAGGACGATTTAAAGGGCTCTACTTAGTTGGGCTGTCAATCGTAGAAAATCAAAATCCTAATCAGTAGAGTTTCTCATCAACAGTAACGTGTGGTGACCACGATCAGGCGTGAGATTATACGCTTATAAACAAGTACTGGTTTTTATCCGTCTTTTTAAACACAAGAACAAGTGAGGTATTAGGGGTATGGTAGAACTGGCAGGTTCAAGGAAAGATATTTCCATGTATCCTATAGCATCAGAAGAGACTTATAAGGATGGCCAGATTATCTTCGAAGAGGGAAGTTCAGGGGACTGGGTCTATGTGGTTCTGAGTGGCTCAGTAGAAATCTCTAAGACGATTGGGGGAAGGGAGTTTATCATAACGGCGCTTGAGCGGGGTGAGATATTTGGCGAACTCGGTTACCTAGGAGCTGTTAAGCGGATCGCTGCGGCCCGGGCTATTGGTAAGACAACCCTTGGCGTTATCGATCGCACGTTTATGGATCAGGAATTCAACAAACTGTCTGGATATTTCAGGAACATTCTCGTGGCCCTGGTGAAAAGATTCAGAGATCAGATCGATAGGGCTAGCGATTTTAGCTCTCGAAGAGAGCCCCGTGTTCAAAAGACCTTATCCCTGACCTTTAAGGACCGTCAGTCCTTTGTTAGTGCTTACACGGGCAATATTAGCAAGGGGGGGCTGTTCATCAGCACCCAACATCTCCTCAAGGAGGGTGAACATTTTTTGCTCGAGCTGCAACTTCCAGGCCTTCGCGATCCAATAAGAGTCAAGTGTGAAGTGGCATGGACAAGGGAACAGAGTGATATCGAGAAAAGATCATCTGGGATGGGGGTAAGGTTTTGTGATATGACCAGAAAGGATATTCAACTTCTGGACCAATACCTTCAAGTCTAACTAAAGGTGAACAGAAAGACTCATTAGGAAATGTCCTCACCCCAATTATCGATCTTTCAATAATGCCTATCCCTTTGCAGGTAAGACAAAGCGTCGTTCCTCCACCTCAGCAGCTTTCCTAATTTTGCCTAAAACTCTTCCTCTGTGATTATCCCGTTCTCGATAAGCAATTGAGTGACCGCATCAGTTTGGATCATATCGGCCATTAAAGGCTCTTCAAAACTGACTAGTTCTTTATCATTCAGTTTTTCTGCCATTGAATCCTCCTTGAAATAAGAACCCCACCTCTTGTAGGAGAAACTTAGACTAAAATATTCTTCTAATCAAGGACTTACAAAGGTTACAGCTTATGAGGACAGGAATATAAAACAAAAGCCCATACAGATTGCTCCACTATCCTATCCATAAGGGCCTCTTCCGGTTTTTTATCTTCTATTAGGTGATTGATTTTGCTTTAACAGGAATCATTAAATGAATTTGGTTAGGGATGAAATCCCTTGTGAGCGCGCGGGTTAAGCCGTTCAGAAACTCCTATTTCTCCTTTTCCAGTCGCTCCAGATGAGGTTTCAGGCGGCTATCAATCTCCTTCCTTCCCTCTGGAGTTGGCTCAACCAGTGTGAAGTAGGATTCTCTTTCCCGGTATCCTCTGTAATCAAGTTCATAAACAAAAAGTTCACCGTCCTTGTAGTAAGCGCAGAGGGTTACTAATCGCCTCTCCGGATAATAGACCTTAAACAGAACATACTTGATTGAATGAGAAGTATCGGGATTCTTGGAAACTATAAAATACATTCCGTCACCTCGAACTGCTGTCGCTTCGACCACTTCCCAGCTGTATATTACTCTGGGGTCAATCTCACCTTCGTAGGTATAGGCCCGTGCTGAAGCCGCTAAGGAGAACATCAGAGCCAGTAGAGTAAGCAGTAGAGAAGCAATTGGCATCCATTTCGTGCTGTGCAGCAGACGTGATTCATTGTGTATTGGCAGCTTTAGAGAAAGCGGTGGCCAGTGTCTTTTTTCTCTGTTTCTCGTTTGTTGTCACCTCCTTAAAACGAAAAGAGTAATCCTTGCATTTGCGCTTATTACCAGCAAACTAACAACCGTAGATGTGCTTACAGACGATACATGCCCTTAATACAGTCCTAATTTTGTCAGGGTTCAGCATCTGCCTCGCCTCTTGGGTTTGATTTTCCATTCGAACCAGTCAATATCGTCAAGAGTTTCGGAAATGTCAAACAATATTTTTTCTTGCTGCCTGCCCAGCTACTCCAAATCTATTTCCAGACATTCAACTACCTTACGGTATATCATTTTGTGTAGCGGTAGGTATTCTCCAAGACTTCTTATTTGTGGTTTTGGCGTTCTTCTCAGCAGGGATTGAAGTTACTTTTACAGGGATTATTAGATTTATTTAGTTAGCGCCACATTTCTCCCACGCAGATGAAAAAAGGCCTCACAGGTGACGTTGTTATTGTCTTCTTTGGGAGAGTCCGAAAAACCTTGACAATCTGTTAGAATACCTGTATAAGAGTTCAAATAAGTTTGGGTTGAAACTTTTTGGGAAGAGAAATTATCGAGACTATTAAAGCTGTAACACCGACTTTAATAGTCTTTTTTTTGCCAAAGCGTTCACCCTGACTGTGTAGAAATTTTGGAAAGGAGGTGGCCGCTATGGCAGAAGGAACCGTGAAGTGGTTTAACGGCCAAAAGGGCTACGGTTTTATTAGCCAGGATGATGGTCAGGATGTTTTCGTCCACTACAGTGCCATCAACGGGTCTGGATTCAAAAGCTTGGAGGAAGGCCAGAGAGTCCGATTTGACATCGAGACAAGCCCAAAAGGGCCCCAGGCCAAAAACGTAGAGATACTATAACAAAGTATGCTCTCAAGAAGGCGGCACCTCAAAAAGGTGCCGCCTCTTTATTTTAGATGCAGTTAGAGGTATAAGGTCCTCTTCTGGTTCTTGGTTATCTTCTAAGCAGCGATTGAAGTTGCTCTGACAGGAATTATTAAATAAATTTGGTTAGTGCCACATTCCCTCTTCACGCATCTAGAATTGTTACCCAAAATTACTATTCAGGCGGAAGCCAGGAAAGACCATACACCCTAAAAAATAAGGTGGGACCTCCGAGGGGTTACCCTATTGAAGAACGAGAAATAGAGGGCATTCGATATATGAAACAAACCGACTAGTGACAAACGAGAAAGGCACCTTGTATTGAACTTTGCCGTACTATCTTCAATTCTGTTCGAAACTTTTTTGCATCTTGCATATGTGTGGGGTATTATAAAAATATGAAGCCTTAAGAATGTCTGGGCATTTAGGTTTTCCCTCATTCATCTTCTGGAAAACAAAAACTTCAATAGAAGCAGAAGAAGGATTATGAAAAGAACACTTGTCTGCCTCATAGGTGCATTCATCCCTTTCTTCCTCATCCACGGTTATGCCTTTCCAGACAATCCGCTGCCTCAGAAAGGAAGCAGGCTGCCTGAGATAAAACTCGCTGTTCCCAATGCCCCAGCCCATAGAGACTATCTTGGCCTCACCGGCGATGGCTTTTTCACCATAGCAGATATCAAGGCCAAGGTGGTCATCATTGAGATCTTTAGCATGTACTGCCCTCACTGCCAGAGGGAGGCCCCCTCTGTAAACCAATTGTATCGCATCATAGAAAATAGCCCCGATGCCAAAGGCACGGTAAAACTCCTGGGCATTGGT
>Ga0209979_1000590_pt1 | contig 47313 bp, 50 predicted proteins | sample AnhtaG_FD_183114 | JGI IMG/M metagenome (GOLD analysis project Ga0209979, IMG submission 183114) | Deep subsurface microbial communities from Anholt, Denmark to uncover new lineages of life (NeLLi) - Anholt_01485 metaG (SPAdes) (version 2) | ecosystem: Environmental > Aquatic > Marine > Oceanic... | reverse complement strand
TCGCGCTTGGCGCGATAGTTCAGAGGGACCAGGGCAGCACCCAGCTTGGCGCATGCGTAGTAGGTCTCGACGTACTCCGGGTTGTTGACGGACATGACGGCGACGGCGCGCCCTCGCTGCACGCCCAGCCCCTGGAGCGTATTGGCCAGGCGGGTGACGCGCGAGTTCATGTCCATGTACGTGATGCGCCGGTCGCCGCAGACCAGAGCATCGCGGTCCGGCACGACGGCGGCGCTGATGGTAAGGAACTCGGCTGTGTTCATCTGCACACCTCGGATAGCTAGCTCCGGTTTGCGCCGCCAATCTACCGCATTCCCCCAGTCGGGGCAAACGGAGACATGCGCGGGCGTACGGGCGTCCGTCTTGCGTTTGGCAGCCTCGGCCTATTCCGACCGAAAACACTGCAGGCGTCGATGGGTAGGAACGCTAGGCGCCCGGGGGTTCGGTAGCTGCGTTAGGACCTGTCGCGGCATCCTTCGCCGGGACCGGCCTGCGCTGTGCCAGACGAGCCGTCTGCGCTTTCACAAACTCCTCGAAGCCGTCTGAGAGACTTGTTCGGAAGGCCCGGCTCACGAGTGTGTCTCCATACAGACGGAAGGAGCGGCTTCGATAGTGAGTGTTCAGCATGTACATGAGGCGCTGAAGGTCAACGTAGTCCGACAGTGAACCCTCGTTCATCTCCAAGAACGGGTAGAGTTTTCCGTTCAACATATGCAGATCGCGGTCCCAGCCGTGCTCCCTGAAGTATGGCAGGTGCTGGTTGTAGAGGACTGTTGACGGCACCGGAGCGAACAGCATGGGAATAATCGAGCCGACGACTTCCGAGACGAAGATGATGGTCCTCACCACGTGGTCGATCTTCTCGCCCGGCAGCCCGTAAAGGACAAATGCGTTGACCTCGAGGTTTCGAAGGCGAAACCCCGCGTCTTCACACATCTTCGCGGCCTTGACGAAGTGCTGCAGCCGCACGTGACGGCGGTTGAGCCCGCGAAGGTAGGAGTCGTCGATGCTTTCGACAGGCAGGTAGATCTTCTCGAAGTGAGCGGCCTTCATCAGTTCGAGCAGGCGCGGATCCTGGCTGAGGAACCGGGTATCCAATCCTTCCGGGGCATAGAACCGGAAGGGAAGTTGATCCGCAACAACGCGTTCCAACACCTTCGCCAAATTGTTCTCCCAATTCCAGAGGAGAAAGTCCGCGTAGAAAGCGAAGTCCCGTATGCCATAGCGCTCATATTTCTCACGCATCTCCGCCACAACGTCGGTTGGACCACGGAAGAGGACACGCGGCGAGCTAGAGTTGAGCGTCCTCTGTGCACAGTAGCTACAGTTGAACGGGCAGCCGCGGCTCGGAGTGATGATCGCGTAGGTGGGCGGCTTCTCGTAGAGAGAAAGGTCCGTCCACAGCTGGTTTGCCTCGGGCACGTCGCCCGCAACTACGATGTCTGCCTGGGTCATGGAAGCTGCATGCTGCGGCGCGAGAGTGGGATAAATTCCGCCAAGCAGAATCGTCGTTTTGGTCCCAAACCGCCGCTTCAGCCGGACGGTTAGGTCGCGCACGGACTCCCACCAGTAGGTCATCACCGCCGAAATCCAGACCTCGTCCGGGGGATGGGCAGCAGTGAAACCGTGCGCGTCGAGCCATTCCTCGAACTCCCGCCACGACTTCCCGAAGTGGTACTTGTTAAGCTCCAGCCTCTCACTGCCCTTTTCGATCACAACGCGGCGCAGCGGCATGGAGGGCTTGTGGCGCTCGTCGTAGCTCTCATCTGGATTGATGCGGTGCGAGCGCACCTTCCGGCGCTCATCGGCCTCCATGAAGTCGAAGAGCTCGACCCGCTTGTACCCGCGTTTCCTCAGCAACGCCCCGATTCGGAGCAACCCGTAGGGCTGCGACCACTCCGCCCAGTACTGGGTGTCATATACGGGAGGGTTCAAAAGGATCGCCGTCTTCCGTCTGGGGTCTCCGCGCAGGTGGCTCAGGGGAAATCCAGTCCAAATCATAGAAGGACCTCTAGTCGAAAGTGAACCACCGCTTGTGCCTTTGGAACCAGTCCCTCGTGGATAGGGCCCCGTATCGGCCGCTCTCACCGGGCTGCAGGTCTATGGCGATACCGGCGCCAGGTTCACCTCGCACAGTGGCGACGTCTCGCAAGAAGGCTCGAGGGTAGAAGCGAGGAGTCGCTCGTTCGGGGTCGTCGAACTGGCAGAAGATGAGCCAATGGAGCATTGGGCTCTCGAGAAGTCCTTCCGATGTCCGAACAGGGGTTCCTTGGTATCTGATCAAAGGGAAGAACAGAGCAGCCACATGGGGGTTAGTGAGATAGCTTCGCATGGTGTTGTGCAAGAAAGCCTTGATGGCCCAGGTGTGAGTTCCCAATACGTACTGGTTCAAGGGGATGGGTTGGACGGCCTCACACGATAGTCGATATTCTTCAGTGTCTGAGAGGAGTGACTCGCTAAGAAACCCCGCCAACCGACGGCCATCCATCTGGTCCCGCACCGTCAGCATGAACAGAAACCAATTGGGCCCACCAAAGCTTCGGTAGCATTCCTCTTGATCTCTGAGCACTTGTCGCAGGGCTTCGAAGCGCCACGCATGCACGCCGTATTCGCGGGTGTCGATCTTGCTGCAAATCTCGTCGCAGAAGTCCAGGTTGTACAGAGTGATGACCCGCTCCTGCTTGTATTCCTGTCCGTCCCAGTCGCGCCGCTGGATGACCACAAACTCGAAGGGCCCGTAGTATGTGACGAAGGGCTTCCCCAGAAGCCTGAGGTTCGTGCGAAGCTTCGTGATGTTCCTTCGCTCATCTCGCCCCGCCGCGTCGACTTCGAACGCTACGACTTCGTCGATCATGTCTGCCCATAACCGAATGTCTAGGAGGTCCACGCCGGGAAGGCCGAAGTATCGATAACGAAACCCATACTCGTCGTGTAGGTGACGCAATAGAGGGGTATCCCACTGTTCCCGGACCACCCTCTTTCCCGGCGAATCCGCGAAGACCCCAGGCACTGTGTCAGGACTCCTCCAGAGAATCTCGGATCTGGGCTAGCGCTTGCCGGTAGAGTTCTTCGTCTAGGTGTACTTGCAAGACATCTTCATCCAGCAAACGAATGGCCTTGCGTAGTTCAGGGTGTTCGAGAAGGTCATAGGAGTCAAGGAGTTCGACCAAGGTCTTCGGCAGATCTGCGAGTCGCTCCTTCTCCGCCTCCGTTGGCCCGAACGCCTCCCGCTGCACGGACCGCGCTACTCGTTCCTCCAGTTTGCGACGGGTCTGTCGCTTCTCGACTAGGATCTGCCGAACCGTGCGCTGGCACTCCTTCAAGAGAGCCTGGGTCTTGGCCACGTGCTCCTTCTCGATCTGCCGGAGTATCTTCACGTGACTGCCAAGTTCCTGCTCGATTTGTGCCAGCTCGATGTTCACACGCAGAAGGCGCTCGCGATCTCTCTGGATAGAAGGCAGGTCTCGGCTAATCACGCCTAGGCGCTCGGACTTCTCGGCTAGCACCTCTCTCGCTTTGTCTCCCTGTTGGATCGTGTTCGCCCAGTCTGAAACCCGACTAATGAAGCGCGGCAAAGCCCTCTGAAAGAAGGCCTGGCGGGCGGCGTTGTGCTCGAAATCACTCCTGGCGGCGTTTGGAATTAGCTCTTCGTGCTGGACTATGAGCTCGCCAGTGATCCTTCGGCTGAACACGGTGCGCCCGAAGTACGGTTCGAGGAAGGTGCGGTTCGAGATGGAAAACCCTTTCTTCTTGATTAGAATGCCCCTGAGGTTCCTATCCCTCAACACCCTGCGCGCGTCGCTGATGCACGTCCAGGCGAATCCGCACTTGTGCCCATCGTACGCCACGTCAAAGAAGCTCGGCGGATGCTTCCCACCATGAGCGAACATGTCGTCACGGTAGGGCCGGAATAGCTCTTCCCTGCGAGAGCCGATCTGCAGCGTCAAAGGAACAACCCCATAGTCCTCAGCACGGAACTTATCCTCAATCTGGCGCTTGTATTTGAAGTCCCGCCGGAAGGGCAGTGGAACGACGTTCTCCAGGTAGTCGGTGACTTGATCCCAATTGGTGAGCCGCTCATACACGTCTTCCAGCAGTCCGCTGAGAATCGCTCTGGTCCCATGCCCCGCCACCGCTGCGGAGGTGTCGGGCTCCACCGCTACGGTCTCTCCAAGCAGCTTCTCAAGGTACAACGAGGGTGGGAGCCTCTGTTTGCTGCGCTCTGCCTCTTCGAGAAGAGCCTCACGCATACGCCGAAAGTTGAACCGAATAACATGTCCAGTGGACTCCTCGGCCGCACGCGTGTAGATCTCCAGCCGATCGCAGAGATTGAACGCACTGTAGACACCAATTCCCCGGAAGCCAACATTGTCGAGGGGGTTCTTCTCGGATATGCCAAGGCGCATGGCATTCCTCGCCTCAGCCGCTGTCATGCCCGTGCCATCGTCTGAGACAGAGACGACGTCAGGATCGATGACCAACTCGATGTGCTCACTCTTCGCGTCAATGGCATTCTGGATGTACTCACGCAGGGTGTCCAGCTTGTCCCGGTAAAGGCCAGAGGTAAGGATCGGTAGCAGTTCGCCGCCGATGTCCTCCCTCCTGAACCGGGTCACTTCGTCCATGTCTCCTACCCCGTCAACTCCGCCAGCGGCTGCTGGTCCTCCGTAGAGTACTATCTCTGCGCATAGCCACCAACCCTCTTGGCCGAGTCACACCTGGGGCAGTCCGCGCACACTTAAGTGGCTGCTCTGCCCTGTCGCCCCGCCACGGCCAGCGCCGCCAGCCTCCCCTCCAGGGCCAGCCCCTCGGCCAGAGGGAGGTCGAGGCCCCGCAGCACCGCCTCCTTGGCGTAGCGCAGGGCCTGCTGCGGCCGACCCATGAGCTGCCGGGCCAGCGCCTCCGCCTCGGGATAAAGGCGGCCCCGGGGCACCACCCGGTTCACCAGCCCCAGCCGCAGGGCCTCCCGGGCGTCGATGTTATCGGCGGAGAGTATGAGGCTCATGGCCACCCCCGGCGGGATGGTGCGGGGGAGGAGCTGCGTGCCTCCCGCCGATGGGATGTAGCCCAGGTTTACCTCCGGGAGGCCGAAGCGGGCATCCTCCGAGGCGATGCGCAGGTCGCAGCACATGCTCATCTCGCAGCCCGCCCCCAGGGCGTAGCCGTGAATAGCCGCGATGAGCGGCTTCTCCAGCGCCAGCATGAGGCCCCAGAGGTCGCGCTCCCGGCGGGCGCGGCGCGACTCCACGTAAGAGGGCGCTGTGCCGAACTCGCTGATGTCGGCGCCGGCGGAGAAGGCGCGCTCCCCCGCCCCCTTGATGATCAGGACCAGGGCGTCAGGGTCGTCGCGAAAGGCCTCCATCACCGTCCACAGCTCGTCTCGCATCTGGAGGTTGACGGAGTTGAGGACCTCGGGCCGGTCCAGCGTTACCCAGGCGATGCCGCCCTCCTTCTCGTAGAGGAGGGTCTCGAACTGGCCGGCGGGCTGCTCCTGGGCCACCGGCCTACCGCCAGTCGGGCTTGCGGATGTGGCTGCGACGCTTGACCTCGAGGGCGTGCGCCAGGTCCTCGTTCATCTTGCGGGCGAGGGTCTTCATGGTCTCGTCCGTAGGGCGCATCTTCTCGCTGCGCCAGCGACGGATGCGCGCGCGGTCTTCGTCGGGCAGCTTCGTCTCCTCCAGGAGTTGGGCCACCACGAAAGACATAAGCGTCCAGGCCTCATCGACGTCAAATTCTACCTTCATGGCATCGCGTCCAGTCGCCTCACCGGCGAGCCCGGGTCGACACGTAGCGCCCCCTGCGTCGGATGAGCTTGGCGGTCCGCTCGTCGACCAGCGTGCCCAGGGCCTCGTTCATGCCCACGGCCAGGTCCCCCATCAGGGCAGTGCCCTCGGCGCGCTCGCTGCGCCAGTGACGCACCGCGGCCCGGCCGTCGGCCGAAAGCTCCACCCCGTCCAGCGCCTGGGAAACTACCAGACTCATGATGGACCAGGCCTCGTCCGCCTCCAAGATGACGTGCATGTCTATCTCCCCCTGAACTGAGGTGTACGCTTCTCCAGGAAGGCTCGCACGCCCTCCTCCCGATCCTCGGTGCTCTGGAGGATGATGGTGAGGTCCGTCTCGAAACGCAGGGCCTGATCGAGGGGCATCTCCAGCCCTCGCCACACCGCCTCCTTGGCGTAGCGCACGGCGATAGGACCCCGGGCGGCGATCCGCCCCGCCAGCGCCTCGGCCTCCGCCAGCAGACGCTCCTCCGGCACCACCGCGCTCACCAGGCCGATGCGCAGCGCCTCCCCTGCGTCGATGGGCTCGCCGGTCATGATGAGCTCCAGGGCCCTGCCCCGCCCCACCAGGCGAGCCAGACGCTGGGTACCCCCGGCCATGGGAATGAGCCCCTGGCCCGTTTCCGGCAGGCCGAAGCGGACACCCTCCGCGGCCACGCGCAGATCGCAGGCCAGGGCCAGCTCCAGGCCGGCGCTGAGGGCATCGCCGTTGACCGCGGCGATGACCGGCTGCCCCATCTCCACCAGCGGCGCGAAGGGCTCCCGGAAACCCCGCTCCCCGCGAAAGGCGGCCAGAAGAGGCCCCTCCGGGCGCAGCTCCGCCGGATCCCAACCGCTGGAGAAGACCTTCCCCTGGGCGGTGAGGATCGCCACCCGCACCCCGCGGTCGTCATTGATGGCGGCGCAGGCGGCGTCCAGCTCCTGAAGGAACTCCTGGTCGATGGGGTTGCCCCGCTCCGGCCGGGTAAGCCAGACGTAGGCGAGGGGAGCCCGCGTCTCCACGCTGAGGGTGCGATAGGCCATCCTTGGCTCCCTTGCTGATGCTGGCAGGAAAAGCGCCAGGCCAGGGCCGCCTGACGCCACACCGGCCCACCCGCCGACGGGCAGGCTCATCCTAGCAACGGCCCCTTCAGGGTGTCAAGGAAGTGTACTCGTTATCAGGGCGTTGTACCGCTGGCTCAACCAGTCGCCCTGATCAACACGACGGTGAGCGGAACCGTCTGCCGCAGACGGACCGTCCCGCTCACCATTCCGCACCTGTGCCGCCTAGGGCACCAGGGCCACGCGGCGGACCTTCGTCGGCTCCTTGGCTTGCCACTCCGCCGTCTGGAAGGCCTTGTCGATGTCCTCCAGCTTGAACTTGTCGTGGGCCACCAGTTCCTCGTGCGGGTATTTGCCTTTGGTGCGCACCAGGAAGTCCAGAGCCTCCGGGATGGTCCAGGGGTCATACATGAGGACGCCGACCATGCGCATATTGCCCCAGGTAAGGACGGCGGGGTCGATCGGGTGGGTCTGGCCCACGCTGATGCAGCCGATCTCCAGGTAGGTGCCGCCCGCCCGGACCATCTGGAGCCCCTCGGGGACGACCGAGGGCAGCCCTACGAGCTCAGCTACCACGTCGGCGCCGCGGCCCCCGGTGAGCTCCTGAACGCGCTGCACCCGCTCGGCGGGGTCCTTGAGCTCGTTGAGGTCAATGGTTACGTCGGCGCCGAAGCGCTTGGCCAGCTCCAGCCGCTGGGGGAGGGCGTCGATGGAGATGACCAGGTCGGCACCCATCTCCTTGGCCACGGCGCAGGCGTTCACGCCCAGGCCGCCCGCGCCCTGCACCACCAGGGTATCGCCGAGGCGGAGGCCGGCCTGGTGCAGCCCGAAGGTGACCTGAGAGAGGGCGCAGTTGACGGGAGCGACCATCTCGTCGGTCAGCTCGTCGGGGACCTTGAAGACCCAGTGCCCGGGCTGGAGGTAGTAGTACTCGGCGTAGGCCCCCTTGAAGGGGCTGGGACTCATGATCATCCGCAGGACCTTGTTGGGGCAGGCGGCGAACTGACCGCGGTAGCACTGGTAGCAGCGGTTGCAGGGGTAGAAGTAGGCGTAGCAGACGCGGTCGCCCTCCTCAAGGGGGCGTCCATAGGAGTCCGTCTTGATGTTGGCGCCAAGTTTGTGGACTCGGCCGGTCATCTCGTGGCCGACGACGGCTCCGGCCATGGCTGCGAAGACGGGCGAGTCGCCCCGCCATATGTGGAGGTCGGACCCGCAGATGTTGGCCATGGTCACCTTGATGACGATGGCATCGGGGTCGGGATCGGGTACGTCGAACTCCTGGATCTCGTGCCCCTTACCCGGACCCATGAAGACCGCAGCTTTCCCTTTCATGGCTTGATTCCCCTTTCTTTGGCACCAAGGGCCGAACGACGACTACACAGAGGACCGATATGGAAGGACGAACGTATCTTATACCCAGAAGCGATGGTGTCAAGCAAGAGACGGGATCGAGGGGGTGTGCTTCGGGAGAATGGGTTTCACCCTGCAGGATAAATCCCGCAGCCTGTGACGTCAAATTTAAGAAGCTGCGGGTTTCAACCCGCAGGGGCATGTCTTTGGTGCGCCAGAGAGCGGCCCTACAGCCGCACGGGCTGGCGGCCCACCCGGGCCTTCTCCGCCGCCACGATGGCGAGCAGCCTGTCCACGGTCTGGTCTAGGCGGTCGGTCTCGCTTATCAGCACGTACTCGAAGTCAGCGGCCCTGGCCATCTCCTGCCGGGCGGTCTCCAGGCGGAGGCGCCGGGCCTCTGGGGAGTCGGTCTTGCGGCTGCTGAGCCGGCGCTCCAGCTCCTCGCCGGAGGGCGGTGCTAGGAAGACGAGGACCGCCTCGGGCACCAGACGACGGATGGTGCGGGCGCCCTGGACGTCGGTGCGGACGATGACGTCGCGCCCTTCGGCCAGGGCCTGTTGGAGGGGAGCCTTGGGCACCCCGTAGCGGTGCTGGTAGACGTGGGCGTGCTCCAGGAACCCCCCTTCTGCCAGGAGGCGGTCATAGTCCTCCTCTGAGAGGAAGCAGTAGTCCACTCCCTCCCGCTCCGAGGGACGCCTGGGCCGGGTGGTGGCGGTGACGGCGTAGTGAAAGGGGAGCGCGCGCTCCTTCATGCGCTCTATGACGGCGTCCTTGCCCACGCCGGAGGGGCCCGAGAGCACCACCAGCAGGGAGGGAGCGGCCCCGGAGGGGCCCGCGGGCTGGCCGGGACTAACCACCCTCCTCCTCAACGAGAGCGCCCCGGCCGGCCCCGCTGCGGTAAGTGCGCACCCGCCCCTCGATGGTCTCGGGGGTGATGGCCGCCAGGACGATGCTGCCGTTGTCCATGAACACCACCGCCTTAGTGCGGCGACCGCTGGTCATGTCCAAGGTCAGGCCCTTCGTGCGACCCTCCTGCACCAGCCGCTTGACCGGTGCCGAGCCGGGCGAGGCGACGCCGATGACGTGGTTGGCCGCCAGGTAGTTGCCGAAGCCGATATGGATGAGCTCCGTCTGCATCCGCTGCCTCCTTCTCACTCACCCTCCCTTTGCCAGGCGATGGCGGCCGACGCCACCGCCTCAGGCTGAAGTCAGAGCCTCCAGGTCCCGCCAGAAGCCTGGGTAGGATACGGCGGCCGCCTCGCTCCCCGCCACCACGGTCTCGCCCTCGGCCAGCAGGCCGGCCACGGCCAGGGCCATGGCCAGCCGGTGGTCGCCGTGGCTGTCCACGGCGGCGCCGCGGAGACGCGCGCCTCCTTCGATAACCAGGCCGTCGGGGCGCTCCTCAAGGCGGGCGCCCAGGCGCCGCAACTCGGCGGCGACGGTAGCGAGGCGGTCCGACTCCTTGACCCGCAGCTCGGCGGCGTCCCGAATGACGGTAGGCCCGCGGGCCAGCGCAGCCGCCACCGCCAGGACGGGCACCTCGTCGATGAGGCGGGGGAGGAGGCCGCCCTCCACGACGGTGCCCGTCAGCGAGGACGAGCGCACGGTGATATCGGCCACGGGCTCGCCACCCACAATGCGCTCCTCGCCCACCTCGATGTCGGCACCCATGCGGTGCAGCACCTCGATGAGGCCGGTGCGGGTAGGGTTGAGGCCGACGCCTGGCAGGCTGACCTCGGCGTCGGGATGGAGTGCTGCGGCCACCATCCAGAAGGCGGCGGCGCTCAGGTCGCCGGGGACGCGCAGGTTAAGCGGGCGCAGCGGTTGCGAGGGCGGGGCCAGGCGCACCGCCGCGCCCTCTCGCCGCAGGTCGGCACCCATGGCCGCCAGCATGCGCTCGGTGTGGTCCCGCGAGGTGGCCGGCTCCTCCACGGTGGTCTCGCCCTGAGCGAAGAGGCCCGCCAGCAACAGCGCGGACTTCACCTGGGCGCTGGCCACGGGGGTGCGATAGGAGATACCGCGTAGGCGGCCGCCGCGAATGGCCAGGGGGGCGCAGGTATCGCCGGCGCGGGCCCAGACCTGCGCGCTCATCTCGCGCAGGGGCGTAACGATGCGAGCCATAGGGCGGGAGCGCAGGGAGGCGTCGCCGGTGAGCAGAGAAAGGAAGGGCTGGCCCGCCAGGAGGCCGGCCAGCAGCCGCATGGTGGTGCCGGAGTTGCGCGCGTCGAGCACGTCCTCCGGCTCCCGGAGGCCGGTCAGCCCCACGCCTTCCACCTTCATGGTGGCCTCGGCCTGTTGCTCCTCGAGGCGGCAGTCCACGCCCAGGGCGCGCAGGCAGTCGAGGGTAGCCAGGCAATCCTCGGCAGTGAGGAAGTTGTGGACGGTAGCCGGGCCGGAGGCGAGGGCGTTGAGGATAGCTGCCCGGTGGGAGATAGACTTGTCGCCGGGCACCCGTACGGTGGCGCGCAGCGTGGCGGGGGCACGGATCGTTCGTTCCATATGCACCTGCGGCGGTCAGCGCTCGCGGAGTCGCCGCTCGAGATCCTCCCGCTCCAGCTTCCGACGCTCCTCCAGCACCTTGCCCATGTCCTTGGCCCGGCGAAGCCAGTGCTCTCCCACCAGGAAGGAGAGCATGCGCTCGCCGGCGCTGAGAGTATCGGGCTCCGCGGCGGGAACCGGGCGAAGCTCTTGAGGGCGCTGGAGGAAGGTCTCGCGGTCCATCTGGGCGTTGGCGAAGGTCTTGAACAGGGCCTCGTCATCGCCCTGGATGAGTTCCCTGTAGCGGGAGATCTCGCTGCTGAAGCGGTCCAGCCAGTGGAGGAGGTTCTCCCGATTGGTGAAGCAGATATCGTGGCTCATCTCCGGGTCGGTGGAGGCGAGGCGGGTGAGGTCACGAAAGCCGCCCGCAGCCAGGCCGGCCATGTCGGGCCAGGCCTGGCTCTGGCTGGCCAGGGTGAAGAGGGCAGTGGACAGGACCAGGGGGAGATGGCTGACCGCGGCCACGTAGGTATCATGCTCCTGGGGATCGATGAACACGGGCCGGGCACCCACGACCTCGGCCAGAGCCATCACCGACTTCACGGCCCGCTCCCCTGCCCCGACCGAGGGGACGATGCAGTAGGGGGCGCCATCGAAGAGGCTGGCCTCGGCGGCCTCGAGTCCTGAGTGCTCCTTGCCCGCCATGGGGTGTCCGCCGACGAAGTGGACGTGGTCGGGCAGCACCTCGTCGGCCCAGGCCATGATGGGGGCCTTGGCGCTGCCGGTGTCGGTGACCACGCAGCCGTCGGGCAGCTCCGGGGCGATCTCCTCCATGACGGTGCGGATGCCGAGGATAGGGGTGGCGATGATCACCAGGGAGGCCTCGCGGACGGCTGAGCGGGGGTCGCGGGCGCTGCGGTCGATGGCGCCAGCGCGCTGGGCCTTGCCGCCCACGCCCCACCCCTTGTCGTAGCCCACCACCTCCAGACCGCCCAGGCCGGCTCTCTTGAGGGCCATGCCCAGGGAGCCCCCGATCAGCCCCAGCCCGATGATGGCGATGGTATGCTGCCCTTTTGCCTGCACTGCTCTCTCCTAGCAAGCCTCGTCGGCGGCCCTCAGCAGGCGGAGCCGGGAGTCGCCGGTATCATCGGTCTCTTGAAGACGAATGAGCCGCACTACCTCGGGGGTGCTGGCAGCGGCGGCGGCCATCTCGGCGCCGCGCTCGGGATGGTGCAGGCAGCGCCATAGGGCCTGCCGCCATCCAGCTCCCTCCTCAGCGGCCAACCGACGCAGCAACATGGGCGCGGCCGCCGAGAGCAGCACGTAGGCGACCCGGTGCCACAGGCTGATGCGGCCCTTGCCCAGGTCGTGCAGCAGGGCCGCCGTGAGCAAGTCGGGGTCCTGGTGACCCTGCCGTCTCAGGGTGCAGTACACGTCCAGGCCGTGGCGCTGGTCGCGCAGGGCCATGGAGTCGAACAGGTGCCGCTCGGCCGGACTAAGAAGCAGCGTGAGTTCGACCCGCTCCTCGGCAGAGACCCGCGGCCGCAGCGAGCCCAGGAATTGGCGCATTCTGTAGGCAGCGCGAGCGATCCCCACGTCACACCCCCGTCAGCACGCCGGTGATGCCCTCTACGGCGGGGACCATCACCTCTGAGAGCGGGTTGACGCCGGTCAGGAACGGGAGAGCGAGGAGGGCGATGAGGATGGCCGGGCCGTAGCGCTCCAATTCGGCGAGGGTGCGAGACATGTCCGAGGGCAGAACGCCGACAGCAATCCTGAAGCCGTCGAGGGGGTACAGCGGGATCAGGTTGAAGACGGCGAGGATGACGTTCAGCAGAACGGCCGAACCCAGCAGCAGCCCGAGATAGTCCTGAAACTCCCACCCGGACACGCTCAGGAACACGGCAAAGGGGTTGTGCCAGGGCAGCCAGCCCAGCTTGATGGGCACGGCCAGCAGGCCGGCCACGACCAGGTTGGAGAGCGGCCCGGCCGCCGCAACCGTGGCCATGCCCGCCCTCGGACCGTTGCGCAGGGCGTAGGGGTTGAAGGGCACCGGCTTGCCCCAACCGAAACCGATCAGGAACAGCATGGCTGTGCCTGCCGGGTCCAGGTGCACCGCGGGGTTCAGCGAAAGCCTGCCCAGCCGGTGCGCCGTGCGGTCGCCAAGGGCATAGGCGGCGAGCGCGTGGCTGAACTCGTGAAGAACGATGCCCAGGAGCAATGCCGCGACCACAGAGCCGAAGAAGGCCAGAAATAGAGGCAAGCTGATATCTAGAAGGTCCAGATAACGGAATATCACGGCCCCACACCCACTCCTCGCTATGGGTCATTATAGCATAGGCGGCCTCCCGCCTCGCTACCGATGCTCCTCCAACGCCGGGGTTCCAGGGTGCCATAGGCAGGGGTAGTCCCACCGACGTACCGGATGAACACACAGGCCGCGGAAAAACCCCGTCAGTCGGGGGTACAGGGGGCTCCGCCCCCAAGGTCTCTGCCCTCAGCCTGGCCCGTCCGAGCATTCCGCCCCCGCGCAGCGGGTCGGGGGCCTGGGGGGTGTCCCCCCAAATTCGAACAATGAGGCCGCGAGCCGCCGCCGGAGGCGGCGTGCGACGTGGCCGGGTCAGCGGCAGGCTTTTTCAGCACCCTGGCACAGGGCGTTGCTAGGGCTTGCGTGGTCCGCTATAATAGGCCCACATCAGGCGGAAGTAGCTCAGCGGTAGAGCACCTCCTTGCCAAGGAGGGGGTCGCGAGTTCAAATCTCGTCTTCCGCTCCAGCCGACAATCAGGCGCACGGCAGCGAAGGGGATCGCAGCCGTGCGTTTTTTGTCGCCCTTCAGTTTGTGAGCAGGGCCCGTTACGACGGCGCGTCGGCCGAGCCAATGACGAAGGCCGCTAGGCCTACCGGTGGCGGGAGGAGGGGCCTAGCGGCCAGATGAACCTCGGAAAGAGCCAGTCCGCATATCCCAGCGTCCAGTCCTCCGAAGGCTCAATTCCAGTCTAACTCGCCTGGCGCGGGCAGGCAACTAAGATGCCGGGCCCCCAGGCAGAGGACGGGACAACCCCAACCCACCCGGAAGGTCCGGCAAAGAAGTATCGGCTGCGATGAGGGATGCTAAATAGAAATGGGGCCGCGCTAACCCCTGGTTCGCAACAAGAGTGCTAGTTGTTGAGGTGCGTCGGCCCCACCAAATCAATAACGCCGAAGGCGGGGCGGTTATTGCAATGAAGCCGGCGCGGCTTCACCCCACCTTCGCCATCTCCACCCGGATGGCCCGGTCGATGGGGATGGGCTGCCAGTGCATCGCCCGGTAGCGGAGGTGGCCGTAGCCGCCCGCCAGGTGCAGCCACTTCACCATCCCCGGCTCCACGTTCGACGTGTCGCTCCAGCGGCGGAACTGGTACGGCTCCCAGCCGTTGTAGATGATGACCTGACCCGGCCGCACCGTCGGCGAGACCTTGGCCTCGATGTCCATGGAGGAGACGTCGTTGTAAACGCGCACCGTCTCGCCGTTCTCGATGCCCCTGGCCTCGGCGTCCTGCGGGTTGACCATGACGAAGGGCCGGCCGCGGTGGGTGTTGAGGATGACCCAGTTGGTCATGTTCATGGAGTTGACGCTCCAGCGGGGGTGGCCGCCGGTGATAGCCAGGGGGTAGTCGCCGCCCAGGGAGGGGGCTTCTTTGTGCACGGGCAGCTCCTCGCCCGCCTCCAGGAACCAGGCGTGGTCGATGTAGAACTGGGCGCGGCGGGTGAGGGTAGGGAAGGGCATCTTCTTCTCCGTGTGCCAGCGGAAGGGGCTGTGCGTCTCGTCGGGCTTGAGGTCGGAGGCCTGGGCGAGGGCCATCGGTGAGACTCCCCAATCGGTGAAGCGCACGTGGCCCTTCTCGCGCATGGTCTCCAGGGTGGTTCCCTCGGGGAGGGTGCCGGCGACCACGCTGTCACGCACCATCTCATCCATGACCCGGTCCTCGTCGGCGTAGGCACCGTTCATGGTGATAGCGTCGTAGAGGCCGTCCAGGCGGATGGTCATGCCGGCGCGGTTCTGATACTCCAGAAGGCCGCGGGCCTTGGCGCGCTCCTCGACCTTCCTGGCCAGCATGAGGCTGAACTCCCACTCCGACTTCGACTCGCCGGCCGGCGGGACCACGCGGTCGGACAGGGTCAGGTTCATGACGTGGGGGCTGGTGTAGCAGAAGTTCACCTTCTCATAGTGCTGGGCGGCGGGCAGCACGAAGTCGGAGTAGAGGCCGGTGGTACTCATGCGCCAGTCCATGCTCACGATGAGGCGGAGCTTGGGCCAGAGGTAGCGGAGGAGCATGTTCTGGCCGCCCCGCTGACGGCGCAGCAGGTTGCCGCCGATCTCGAACAGGACGCGGGGCGGCTTACCCTCCGGGAGCTGATCGGAACCGACCCACCACTCGCTGCTGAGCGCTTCCTGAACGTAGGCGTCGAAGGGGCGGGGCATGGCCGGGTCGTTCCACTCGGGGCGGTTCCAGACCTCGCGGTAGCCGCAGTGGTAGTACCAGAACAGCGCGGGGGCGATCATGCCTCCCATGCGTGCCCCAGCGTACCCCAGCTCGGCGATGGCTATCTCGTCGGTGCTGCCGGGGTCGGCGGCCTTGGCGGCCTCGAGCATGGCCCGCTGAGCGGCCACCACCTGGGCGGTGGCCTCCTGGCCGGGGGCGGGCTTGGCGGAGAAGAGGAACATGCCGTCGAACATGCCCACGGCCCAGCTACGGGTGCCCGTTCCCTTACTGCCCCAGTTGCCGCTGAGGGCCAGCACCAGGCAGATGGCCCGCTCCATGAGGTCGCCGTGGTATGACTTGCCGGTGGTCCAGCCGAGGAGGATGCGGGTCTTGCGGCGCGCTATCTTACGCGCCAGGAGCCTGATGACCTCCGGGCTTACCCCGCAGACCTTGGAGGCCTCCTCGGGGCGGTAGGCCTCGAGCCGCTGGCGGAGGAGGGCGAAGACGGGGGTCACCTCCACCTCGCTGCCGTCGGCGAGGCGGGAGCGGTAGGTGCCTTCCAGCGCAGGGTCGACGCCGTTGAGGGCAAGGGTGCCGCGGGGCGCCTCGACGATGCGCCCGGCCCTCGCGTCGTACACGTAGAACTGGTCCTCACGGCCACCCTCCTCCACATCGGACGCGCGGAGGAAGCGCCGGGTATCCGTTCGGACGAGAAACGGCAGGTCGGTCTGATCCTGGACGAAGGGGCGGTCCACCAGGCCCTCCTCGACCAGCACCTGGCAGATGGAGAGAGCCAGGGCAGCGTCACTGCCTATGCGCACCGGCACGAAGCAGTCGGTGTGGATGGCGGAGGGGCTGTAGTCCGGGCCAATGGTGACCAGTTCGGCACCGTTGTAGCGGGCCTCGGTGGCGTAGTGATACCAGGGGATGGCGCTGAAGACGGGGTTGTTGGCCCAGGTAATGAGCAGCTCCGAGTGGAACCAGTCGTCCACGCTGGCCACGGGGTCGAACTTGCCGAAGGTGATGTAGAGGCCGGGGTTGAAGTCGTTGATCTCGGCCTGGATGTCGGTGACGGTGCCACCGAGGCGGTTCATCACGGCGCCTGCCAGGATGATGCTCTGGGTGCCGCCCTCGCCGGGGCTGCCCACGCGCATGATGGACTCGGGGCCGGCATCCTGGATGGCGTCGAGCATGGCGTCGGCGATCTCCGTGAGGGCCTGGTCCCAGGAGACGCGCTGCCACTTCCCTTCGCCGCGCTCGCCGGCGCGCTTGAGGGGGTAGAGGACGCGCTCCTGGCCGTCGAGGAGCTGGCTCCAGGAGGCGCCCTTCTGGCAGCCGGCGGGGTTCATGTCCGGCACGCCCTGCTCGATGGTGCGGAAACTCCCTGACTGCTCCTCGCGCGCCACCAGGCCATCGCGAACGTAGACCCGGAAGGGGCAGTTGGTGGGGTAGCAATCGACGCAGTGGCTGCCCCAGCCGACCCTATCCCAGCGCCACCTCTCGCGGTAGCGCCTCTCCCAGGCGGGGGAGGAACCTGAGCGGGCAGCCGGGGTGCGACGGCGTGATCGACGGGACATGAGGACCTCCTGCGAGATGGTGCTTAGGGCATCATCCGCAGGGGCGCCTCTGTGGGGCAACGGCCATTCAGCCCGCGGCGTCCGGCCAAAGGGCCTACGAGCCCAGGGAGCGGCGGCTCGGCCGTCGGGAGGGGCAGGACGGAGATATGGCCCTGCGGGTTGAAGAGCCTGTTGAAAAAACACCCTTGCGCCGGCCTCGCCATTCTGAGCGCAGCGAAGAAACTGCTTCATGGAGACCCTTCGCTTCGCTCAGGGTGACAGGGCAGAAGGGTTTATCAACAGACCCCGAAACCGGCGGCTTTCTTGCCAGTTGCGAACCGATCACGTGCTGCGCGTGCGCTTGACGGCCTGGTTTGCAGTAGCTAGCATGATACGGGCGGTAGTTGGGAAGGTGAGAGCAGCTTGCGGTCCTCCGGCTCGGTTGTCGAGGAGGGAGCCGCAGGCGGCGTCTCGCTTCGCGCCGAAGTGGCGGAACAGGTAGACGCGACAGTCTCAAAAACTGTTGGGAGGCAACTCCCGTGCCGGTTCGAATCCGGCCTTCGGCACCAGCTCAGGGCAGCGCAGACGGACGGGGCGGGACGTAGAGATCCCGCCTCGACGCTGTGGGTGTTCGAGAGCTTACATTTTGGGGGCCGCTGCCGAGTAGTGTAATGGTAGCACGAGGGCCTTTGGAGCCCGCAGTCGTGGTTCGAATCCACGCTCGGCAGCCACCAGGTGCTTCGCTCGGGGCTTGCGGGCCTCTCCTCAGGTTCAAGGCCGCCCCGGTTTCAGCCTCTCGGGGCGCGTCCGGCGGCGGGATGCTGGAGGGCCGCCGGGCGGAGTTTCGCACGCGCTTCTTGTGCAGGTTTCGCTTGACTTTTCTTCGATGGGGCGCCTATACTACGATACGCACGAGCCCCGATGCATCGGGGGCCTAATTTTGTTAGGCCTGGTGCATGGAGAGGTGAGCCCGAGTGGCGCAATGGTAGCGCAACCGACTTGTAATCGGTAGGTTAGTGGGTTCGAATCCCCTCTCGGGCTCCAGTTAAGTGATGGGACGGAGGGCGCTCACCGATACTGTGGAGGGGTGGGTGAGTGGCTAAAACCAGCGGTCTGTAAAATCGCCGCCCTGACGGGCTACGCAGGTTCGAATCCTGCCCCCTCCACCACCTTTAGAAGCTAGAGGCCGGAGCCTGACGATAGGGTAGGCTTTGAGGTTGAGGCAGCCAGCTTCCAGGTTGCAGGAAGCATGCCCACATAGCTCAGCAGGTAGAGCACGTTCTTGGTAAGAACGGGGTCCTCGGTTCGAATCCGAGTGTGGGCTCCATCAATAAGGGAGGAAAGACGGACATGGCCAAGCCGAAGTTTGAGCGGACCAAGCCGCACGTGAACGTGGGGACCATCGGCCACGTGGACCACGGCAAGACCACGTTGGTCTCGGCCATCACCAAGATGCTGTCGTTAAAGGGCCTGGCTGAGTATCGCGACTTCTGGAGCATTGACAACGCCCCGGAGGAGCGGGCTCGCGGTCTCACGATCGCCGTGTCCCACATCGAGTATCAGACGGAGAACCGTCACTACGCGCACATCGACTGCCCTGGCCATGCCGACTATATCAAGAACATGATCACGGGAGCAGCGCAGATGGACGGGGCGATCCTGGTAGTGGCGGCCCCAGAGGGGCCCATGCCGCAGACGCGGGAGCACGTCCTGCTGGCACGTCAGGTGGAGGTGCCCAGCATGGTGGTCTACATGAACAAGGTGGACATGATGGACGACCCGGAGCTGCTCGACCTGGTGGAGCTGGAGCTGCGTGACCTCCTCACCGGCTACGGCTTTCCAGGGGACGAGATCCCTATCATCCGGGGAAGCGCCCGCAACGCTATGGAGAGCACCAGCACGGACGTGGATGCCCCCGAGTTCCAGAGCATCCATGAGCTGCTGAAGGCTGTCGACGAGTATATTCCTACGCCCAAGCGGCCCAAGGACCGGCCGTTCCTGATGCCCATCGAGGACGTGTTCGGTATCAAGGGTCGGGGCACGGTGGTGACCGGCCGCATCGAGCGCGGCGTCGTCAATGGCGGCGACGAGGTGGAGATCGTAGGCATCCACGACACCATAAAGACGGTGGTGACAAGCGTGGAGATGTTCCGCAAGACCCTGGACGTGGGGGAGGCGGGCGACAACGTGGGCTGCCTTATCCGGGGCATCGAGCGGGAAGATGTAGAGCGAGGCCAGGTGCTGGCGGCTCCCGGCACCATCACCCCGCACACCCACTTCGACAGCGAGGTGTACGTCCTGTCCAAGGAGGAGGGCGGCCGTCACACGCCTTTCTTCACCGGCTACCGGCCCCAGTTGTTCATCCGCACCACCGACGTTACCGGGGCGATCGAGCTGCCCGAGGGTGTGGAGATGGTGATGCCGGGCGACAACATCCGCATGGGCATCAGGCTCATTCAGCCCATCGCCATCGAGGAGGGGCTGCACATCGCCATCCGCGAAGGGGGCCGAACGGTAGGCGCGGGCGTGGTCACCAAGGTCCTGGAGTAGGAGGTTGAACCGAGCGGGGGCTCATGGCGAAGAAGGAAGACCGCATCATCATTACCCTGGCGTGTACGGAGTGTCGGGAGCGTACGTACACCACCAGCAAGAACCGTCGCAGCGACCCGGACCGCCTGGAGTTGAACAAGTACTGTCCGCGCTGCCGCCAGCATCGGCTGCACCGGGAGGTGCGGTGAACGGGTCAGAGGCATTGTCATGAGTCGTTCCCTTCGACGTCACCCGCTGAGCACCAAGTCGGGCAAGCGGGCTCCTCTGGGTACGGGCCCCGGTGCGCGGCGGCCCTCGCGGGAAGGCGCCCGCCAGGGCCGAGGCGTCCTGGGTTTGCTGCGCCCCAGCTGGGCCGAGGGGATCGTGAGCGAGCTGCGCAAGGTTACCTGGCCGAGCATGGAGGATACCCGCAGTCTTACCATGATGGTGGTGGTGGTAGCCACTGCGGTGGGCCTCTTCCTGGGCGGTGTGGACATGTTTTTCAACTGGTTCATCGATAACACCCTGTTCCGCTAGACTGATGCCGCGAAAGCAACGGAAGGCCCTGGTCGAGGACAAGGAGGTCGTAGAGGAAGAGGTAGCAGGACCGGAGATCCCTCCCGAGGAAGCAGCCATCCAGGAGGGCCGCTCCTGGTATGTTATCCACACTTACTCCGGCTACGAGAACAAGGTTAGGACCAACCTGGAGCACCGCATCCAGTCGATGGATGCCCAAGACCTGGTGTTCCAAGTGGTGGTCCCCACCGAGGATGAGATCGAGATCCGGGAGGGGCAGCGCCGCACGGTAGCCAGGAAGATCTTTCCGGGTTACGTGCTGGTGCAGATGATCGACCTCAAGCATGAGGACGACCCCGGCGTGACCCCGGAGGGGCGTACCCAGTCGAGCCGGGCCTGGTTTGTGGTGCGCAACACGCCCGGGGTGACCGGCTTCGTGGGCTCGGGGACGCGCCCGGTGCCCCTGGAGCCGGAGGAGGTGAAGCACATCCTGCGGCAGATGCGGGTGAAGGAGCCGCGGGTCAAGGTGGGCTTCTCGGTGGGACAGAGCGTGCGCATCGTCGATGGTCCGTTCCAGGACTTCGTGGGCCAGGTAGACGACATCAACCTGGAGAAGGGCAAGGTGAAGATCCTGGTCTCCTTCTTCGGCCGGGAGACCCCGGTGGAGCTGGAGTTCTTGCAGGTGGAACGCTTGTAAGGGAGGCCGCATGGACACGCAGGAGGGCCTGGACAAGCTCAAGAAGTTAAAGCAACTCGCGACTGAGCTGGGCAAGGCAGCCGAGTCGTACCGGCAGGTGGCACAGGCATTGTCTGATCCACTTGGCACGCGGATCGAGGGGTACAAGGCGCCTGCTGGGTACGGGGAGAGGGCTAACATTACGGAGCGTCCGCGGCCTCTGGACGACTTGAAGGAACTGTTGTTTGAAATCCAGTGGACCTATAACGACCTCCACCTGAATGTCGAATCGATCCCAGACGAGAACGTAAGAGAGATGATTGGGGAGCAGTTAGGCAGCTTGTTCGGCGTGTGGGCTGGCCCGGGGCGCTATCGCTAGATCATGGCCAAGAAAGTTCGCGCCGTCATCAAGCTGCAGATCCAGGCTGGGAAGGCCAATCCGGCACCGCCCGTGGGCCCTGCCCTCGGGCAGCACGGCGTGAACATCATGGCGTTCTGCAAGGACTACAACGAGCGAACCGCCTCGCAGGCGGGTGCCATCGTGCCCGTGGAGATCACCGTCTTCGAGGACCGCTCCTTCACCTTTGCGCTGAAGACGCCCCCCGCCTCCGACCTGCTTAAGCACGCCGCAGAGATCGAGAAGGGGAGCAGCGACCAGTTGCGAGAGAAGGTGGCGCAGGTTCCCCGGGAGAAGGTGCGGGAGATCGCCGAGCTGAAGATGAAGGATCTCAATGCTCACGACCTGGAGGCGGCCACCCGGATGATCGAGGGGACTGCCCGCAGCATGGGCATTGAGGTGGTGTAGGGGATGGCCAGGCGCGGCAAGAACTATCGAGCCAAGGCAGAGCTGATGGAGCCCGGGCGGGCCTACGAGCCGGCCGAGGCCGTCAAGCTGGCCAAGGAAACCGCCTACGCGAAGTTCGACGAGACGGTGGAGCTGCACCTGCGCACCAGCCTGGACTCGCGGCACGCCGACCAGCAGGTGCGCGGCACCGTCCTGTTGCCCCACGGCCTGGGCAAGCAGGTGCGTGTGGCCGTCTTCGCCGAGGGGGAGGGGGCCAAGCTCGCCGAGGAGGCCGGTGCCGAGGTCGTGGGCGGCGACGACCTGATAAAGAAGGTGGAGGGCGGCTTCACCGACTTCGACGTGGCCCTGGCCCAGCGGGAGATGATGGGCAAGGTTGGCCGGCTGGGGCGAGTGCTGGGCCCCCGCGGCCTCATGCCCAACCCGCGCTCGGGGACGGTGGTGGGAGCAGAGGACCTGCCCAAGGCTGTCCAAGACGCCCGGCAGGGACGGGTGGAGTTCCGCCTGGATCGGAGCGCTCTCATCCACGTGCCCATCGGCAAGGTAAGCTTCTCCGAGGAGCAGCTCCTGGAGAATCTAGCCACGCTGGTGCAGGAGATCGTCAAGGCGCGGCCTGCCGGGGCCAAGGGCCAATACGTCCGAAGCATTACGCTAACGACGACCATGGGGCCGGGGATCAGCCTGGAACTGGGTCCGACCCTGGGCCTCAGTACCAACTGAATATACGCCTGCCGTAGACAGCGGGTCCCCGCATCGGGGGTAATGGCCGGGCCGCCCGCCGAGGCGACGAGCGACAAGAGACCGTACCGCCGGTCGCAGTCGTGCTGAGCCTTTGCCCCTGTCTATGGCGACAGGGGCGATTGATTGTTCGGAGAAGAGAGGCGGGAGAGATGCCCACCGAGAAGAAGATCGAGACCGTGGAGGAGCTGAGGGAGCGCATCCAGCGCTGCACCATCGCCATCGCTGCCGATTACCGGGGCCTGACGGTCTCTGAGATGGGCGTCCTGCGTCGCCAGCTCCGGCAGGCCGGGGTAGAGCTGCGGGTGGTCAAGAACCGGCTGTTCCGGCTGGCCGCCCAGGCGGCGGGCCAGCCGGAGGCGGCGGAGCTGGCCGACGGGCCTACCGCGGTGGCCTTCGGTTACGGCGATGTGGTAGCTCCGGCTAAGGCCATCACCGAGTACGTCCGCTCGGCGCGCAACGCCTTTACCCCGCGCAAAGGCTTCCTGGCGGGCCAGCTCCTGGCCGAACGTGACATCAGCGACCTGGCCAGCCTGCCCCCTAAGGAGATCCTGGCGGGCCGCCTGGCGGGGGCGCTCCAGGCACCCGTAGCCAGGCTCGCCGGCCTGCTGGCCAGCGCCCTGGTGAACCCGCCAGGCCGTCTCCTGATGGATAGCGTCCATAACTTGGCCTCTCTGTTGGAGGCCCGAGCCAAACAACTGGAGGGAGCGTAGAATCATGCCAGCAAAGAAGACACCAGAAGAGACCGAAGAGGCCGCCGAGCAGGCCGGCGAGGAGAGTCCCAAGAAGACCGCCCCGAAGCAGCGTAAGAGCAGCGTGGCCGACCGGGTAGAAGAGGCCTTCCAGATCATCAGGGAGATGACCATCCTGGAGTTGCGCGACCTCAACAAGCGCATCGAGGAGGAGTTCGGGGTGAGTGCCGCCGCACCCGTGGCCGTGGCCGCCGCACCCGTGGCCGTGGCCGCCGCAGCCCCCGAGGCCGCGCCTGAGGAGGAAAAGACCGAGTTCACGGTGGTCCTCAAGGACATGGGCGCCAACAAGATCAACGTCATCAAGGCGGTGCGCGAGGTCACTACCCTGGGCCTGAAGGAGGCCAAGGACCTGGTGGAGTCGGCGCCCACCAACGTGAAGGAGGACGTGACCAAACAGGAGGCCGAGAGCACCCGGGACAAGCTGGTCGCGGCCGGCGCCACCGTGGAGCTTCAGTAGCCCGAAGCTTCCATCGCCTGGCCAGCCGAGGCCGAAGCTGGTATAGTCCTGCGGGATGGAGTGTTACGCCTGCTCCAACGAGGCTACCCGCCAGTGCAAGCGCTGCGCTCGCGTCTACTGTGACGTTCACGGCGGTGAGCTGTGCGCGGAGTGCCTGCGGCCTACCAGCTCCCTGCCCTCCTTCAACCTGTACCGGGGCTCCCTGCTGGCGTTGCTAGTGGGCACGGCTGTGGCCGTGTGGTTGCTGGTGCAGCCCCCCGGCGATTCCGGCGAGTCCCTGGTGAGCGTGGTGCAGCTCAGCCCCTCGCCCAGCGTGCCCCTCGTGCTGAGGACGCCGGAGGCCACGTCCACGCCCGCGACCCCCGCAGCAGGCGGCACAGTCGAGGCCACGGCGCCAGCGTCCACCCGCACGCCGGAGGCCACCCCCAGCCCGGCCAAGCCCTTCGAGTACACCGTGGAGAGCGGCGATAGCCTGCTCTCCATCGCCGAGGACTGGCTGCCAGCCGGCGAGGACTTGATGGAGTTCGCCAACCGCATCGCCGAGCTCAACGGGCTCGACCCCGACGACCCCGTGATCGTGGTGGGGGACGTGCTGCTGATCCCCCAGTGAGGGAAGCCGTGGAGCAGCCGCGACGTTCCGCCAGGGCCTCGGTGATCTGGAGCGCCGTCCTCTACACCCCGTTCTTCCTGGCGGCCCTGGCCGGAGAGGGCGTGCTCATCTGGAGCCTGGCCGACCACTTCGAGGGCGGCGCCGTGGCGGGCATGGTCGTCGCGGGGGTGGTGGCCCTGCTGACGGGCTACCAGAGCATCCAGGCCCTTCGCGACCTGTTCACCAAGCCCGTGGAGACCCGAGGCGTGGTCGAGCGCAAGTGGAGCCGCTCCGACTTCTTCGTCGCCCGCAGCCACTACCTGATGGTGAAGCGTAACGTCTTCCGCATCGAACCGCTCGAGTTCATCGAGGTAGAGCTGGGACACACCGTGTCCGTCATCCACTACCCCCATACCGGCACCGTGGAGTCGCTGACGGTCGAGGAGCGGGGCGAGGGAGAGCGGGCCGGAGCACGCTAGGAGCAAGACCCAGGAAGGACCAGCCCATGGCCTCCGGCCCCAGCCGTCCCGTTGAGTATCACGCCCGCATCCGCGACCTCCCCAGCGCGGAGCGGCCCCGCGAGCGCCTGCGCGACTACGGCCCGTCCGCCCTCTCCACCGCCGAGCTCCTGGCGATCGTGCTGCGCACGGGGGCGACGCGGGAGAGCGTGCTGGCCCTGGCCTCGCGGCTGCTGGCCCGCTACGGCGGCCTGGTGGGGCTGGCCCGCAGCAGCTTCGGGGAGCTCTGCGGCGAGCACGGCCTGGGCGAGGCGAAGGCCGCCCAGCTCCAGGCTGCCCTCGAGCTGGGGAAACGCCTCACCTCCGCTCAGCCGGAGGAGCGCGCGGTCGTGCGCTCGCCCCAGGACGTGGCCAATCTCCTCATGGCCGACATGGGGCTCCTCGAGCAAGAGCACCTGCGGGTGGTTTTGCTGGACACGAAGAATCGCGTCCTCGCCATGCCGGAGGTGTACAGGGGCAGCGTCAATACCTCCCAGGTGCGGGTGGCGGAGCTCTTCCGGGAGGCGGTGCGCCAGAACTGCCCGGCCATAATCATCGTGCACAACCATCCCTCGGGCGACCCCACGCCCTCCCCCGACGACATCGAGATCACCAAGCAGGCGGTGTCGGCGGGCGAGCTTTTGGACATCGAGGTGCTGGACCACCTCGTCATCGGCCACCAGCGCTTCGTCAGCCTCAAGGAGCAGGGCCTGGGGTTTCCGTAGTCGACTTCTCGCCGGACAGCACAAGGAGCGGAGGTGACACCATGTTAAGGATGTTTGCTTGGCTGCCGCGACGGACGCGGGCTTTGATGTTGGGTGCAGCTGTCCTCCCGCTGGCCATCTTCGCCGGGATGGCCGCCATTCCGTCCATGGGTCTGCCCGGCCTGGGGCCGTGGGCTCCCAACACCGCCTCGGGACAGGGTGCGGTGCTAACCATCGATGCCCCCTCCTCTGTCCCCGCAGGCGGCGGCGAGTTCGAGGTCCGCATTGAGATCGAAGGGGCTCAGAATCTGGGGGCTTATGAGTGGTGGATCCGGTATGACCGGAACGTCGTAGAGCTAACACAGCCCCCGGAGTCTGCCATATCGGACGGCGGCTTCCTCGGCAGCACGGGACGTACTGTCTCTTGCCTGCCACCCATTCTGCCACCCTCACAAGGTCTTGAGCCGGGCAACGTCAGGTTCGGCTGCAATAGTGCGGGCGCCGCGCCGGGTGTGAACGGTAACGGCCTGCTCTCCACCATCAGATTCGTGCCCGTGGCGGGTGGTTCACCCAATATCCAGTTCGTTTGCGCTGGCCTGGCTGACCCGCTCGGCGACGGTATCCCTATCAGCAACGTGCCTCCCTGTGTGGCCCCCATTACCCCCACCCCGACAACACCATGGCCCACAGCCTCGCCGTTGCCGACCGCCACGCCAACGCCTGTTGTCACGCCATCCCCTACGCCCAGCCCCTTCTCACACATCATTCCTGCCGGAGCCTCGTCAGTAACGGTCCTCGACGACGAGGTCACGGCTAGGGCCCAGGTCATGGTGACGCTAACCAGTGACCCGCGCCGATCCATATGTTGGTTCGGCAGATGCTTTGCGTTCGGCGCCTCGCCAGCGGTCTCGTGGATCGAACTCAACCCGGGTGAGGGATTCGTGGTGCACCTGACCGCGCCCGTGGGCCAAGACACGACGTTCATGTACGGGATGGTCTATCACGGACCCTTTCCTTGGGACGCAGCTACGAGGTAGCAAGACTTGATTCGCCTCGTCGCCCTGGACCTCGACGGCACCCTCCTCGACACCGACGACCGCGTCAGCGAGGCCAACGCCCGCGCCCTGGCTCGCGTGCACGAGCGGGGCATCATCGTCGTCCTGGCCACCTCGCGCTGGTACGAGCTCGCCCGCCGCAACGCGGAGGAGCTCGGCGTCAGCGCACCCCTCATCTGTCACAACGGCGCCCTGGTGAGGACGCTCCCGGACGGCCGTGACCTCCTGCGCCTGGAGATCCCGCCGGAGCCGGCCATGGACGTGGCCGGCTTCATCGACGCCGCCGGCTACAACGCCATCACCAGCGTGGGCGAGGTCGCCTACGTGCGCTGGCGGCAACCCGCGGACCCGGCGAGGCTCCTGCCCGGCATGCGCCTGGCCGAGCGCCACGCCCCGTTCGTGGAGACGGGCGCCAGCTCTTTCCTCGTGTTCGGTGAGGAGGGCGCGGACGCGGTGTTCGAGGCCTTCGCCGAGAAGTATCGAGGCGTCCTCAACGTGGCCAAGGGCTACAGCGAGACTTACCCGCCCTACCTGAACATCGTCCACGGCGAGGCCGACAAGGGGCGGGCCCTGGCGCTGGTCTGCGAACACCTGGGGGTACGTGCTCGGCAGGTCATGGCCATGGGGGACGCCGGGCCGGACGTGAGCATGCTGGAATTCGCCGGCCTGGGCGTGGCTGTAGGGAACGCCGCGCCCGAGGTGAAGGCCGCCGCCGACGTGGTGGCCCCTCCCAACACGGAGGATGGGGTGGCCTGGGCCCTGGAGCGCTACGTCCTCAACTAGCAGGCTGTCGAAAAACTCCGCCAGCCGGGGGTACAGGGCGCTTGGCGCCCAAGGTTTCTGCCCTCAGCCTTCCCCGTCCGAGCATTCCGCCCCCGCGCAGCGGGCGGGGGGCCTGGGGGGTGTCCCCCCATATTAGAACATAGAGGCCGCGAGCCGCCGCCGCAGGCGGCGTGCGACGTGGCCGACTCGGCGGCAGGCTTCTTCAGCAGCCTGCTAGGCCCATCCCGAAATGGCTCCGCCTACTTGACAACCCCCAGCGGCAGCACCTCGCGGCCCCACGTCTCGTTCACGACGATGGCGAAGGACGTATAGAGCGCCGTGCCGGCGCAGAACATGCCTTCCCAGCCTGCGATCTTCATCCAGGTACCGTCGTGGACACCGATCGCCAGCAGGAAGAACAGCAAGGTCAGCGTCGCGAATACGGACTGGACCGCGCGCGATACCTTGAGTGAGGCCACGGTCATGTAGCCGGTGAAAAGCCCCCAGCAGACCAGAAAGAGCGACGAGCCCTCTGGACTGACCTCTTCTATCGTCCCGGTATTCTCGAGGATCTTGGTGAGGGCCAGGAACATCCAGAAGGCGCCGAAAGAGCTGAAGGCGGTGAAGCCGAAGGTGTTGTTCTTCTTGGCTTCCCACATGCCAGCCGCAAACTGAGCCATGCCGCCGAAGAAGATGCCCAGCGGCCAGACCAGACCTTCGCTCGCCTTGTCCACCAGGCCGGCATTGAACGCGTTAAGCACGAGAGTAGTGAGCCCGAAGGCGGCCAGACCGAGGGGCGCCGGATTGCAGATCCTCTCCGCTACTTCGACAACCCCTCCTCTTTCCTTGAGGGCGGCCACCTCCTTCTTGAGGCTCTCCAGAGCCTCAGCGACGTCTTCTTGGCCATCGGGCATATGAAAAGTGCCTCCTCACTAGTCTCTTGGCGATGGGCGACAGACCCGCCAGCCGCCGTGCGGGCCCGATCCCTCGCTCAGACAGCAGCTCCCCCGGCGACGCGAGTTCTCCGCCAACCGCCTAGCCCGCTGGCGATTCGGCGCTGCCTTCGCGCTCGACCAGCCAGCGCTCGGCCTCGGTGGCGACGATGCGGTAGACCTCGGCCAAAGGCAGGCCGTGCTGCCGGGCCAGCCGCCGGCAGGAGTCGTACTCCGGGGCCACGCGGGGCGCCTCGCCCTCCAGTCGCTTCACCTTGACCGCCACCCGGCCCAGGCTGGAATCGAACTCGATGCTGTCCCGATGGGCCTCGTGGCGGGCCACCTCGCTCACCCGCACGCCCAGGGTGGAAGTCTCGCGCAGCAGCACCCTCACCACCGCCTCCTCCCACTCCCGCGAGCAGAGCACCGAGAGCAGAATGGCGGGCCGGTTCTTCTTCATCTGGATGGGGGAGAACCAGACGTCGGCCGCGCCCGCAGCGAAGAGCAGCTCCTGCACGTATCCGAAGAGCTCCGGGTTCATGTCGTCGATGTTGGTCTCCACCAGGAGCATGTCGCGGGGCCGAGGGGTGACCGCCCGACCCAGCCAGAGGCGCAACACGTTGGGACGGCCGGGCAGGTCGCGGGCGCCCGCTCCGTAGCCGACGGCGGAGACGGTCATGGCGGGCCGCTCGAACTTGGCCAGGGTGGTGACGATGGCCGCGCCGGTGGGCGTGACCAGTTCGGCCTCCACGTCCTCGGCTGCGCCAGCCAGGGGCGCCCCGGCCCGCGCGATGAGCTCGAGGGTGGCCGGGGCGGGCACGGGCAGGACGCCGTGGGCGCTGCGCACGCTGCCCCCACCCGCCGGCAGAGCCGACGCGTACAGGCCCCGCACGCCCAGGAGGCGCAGGCCGGCGACGGCGCCCATCACGTCCACGATGGCGTCCAGGGCCCCCACCTCATGGAAGTCCACCGACTCGGCGGTGGCCCCGTGGACCGAGGCCTCCGCCTCCGCCAGGCGCTGGAAGATGGCCTGGCCGCGACGCCGGTCCGAGGCAGGCAGGTCGCTGCTGCGCATGAGGCGCAGGATATCGGGCAGGCGGCGGTGGGGCTGGCGACGCTTCTCCAGCACGACCGTAGCCCTGGTGGCCGCCAGGCCGGCCCGCTGCGTCGCCTGGGCCTCCAGCCGGTAGCCGCCCAGGCCGAGCTTGTCCAGCTCTCCACGGAGCGAGTCCAGGGACAGGCCGCCATCCAGCATGGCGCCCAGCAGCATGTCGCCGCTGACGCCCGAGAAGCAGTCCAGATAGGCGATAGTAGTCATCACGGGCCAGAAGCTGAGCCGCTCACTCCTGCGGCTCCGAAAGGGCCAGGCGGTTGATGATGGCGGCCAGATAGCCCGCCCCGTAGCCGTTGTCGATGTTCACGACGGCCACGCCGGGGGCGCAGCTATTGAGCATGGTGAGCAGGGGGGCCAGCCCCTGGAAGCTGGCGCCGTAGCCCACTGAGGTGGGCACGGCGATGACCGGCACCGAGACCAGCCCGGCGACCACACTGGGCAGAGCGCCCTCCATGCCCGCCACCACCACCAGCACCCGCGCCTCGCGAAGCAGGGGCAGGTGATCCAGCAAGCGGTGGATGCCGGCCACGCCCACGTCGTAGAGGCGCTGCACGGCGTTGCTCATCAGCTCCGCGGTCACCGCCGCCTCCTCGGCCACCGGCAGGTCGGAGGTGCCAGCGCAGAGGACCACCACACCCGCCTGGGGGGCCTCCTGCCGCCGGTTGACAGTGATGGCGCGCGCGGTCTCATGGTAGAGGGCGTCGCCGACGTGCTGGCGCAGGCTCTCGAAGCAGGCGCGGTTGGTGCGGGTCACCAGGAGGCGGCCGGAACGCTCCACCAGCCGCCGCCCGATCTCCACCACCTGGTCCGGCGTCTTGCCCTCACCCAGGATGACCTCGGGCAGGCAGTCGCGGAGGGCGCGGTGGTGGTCGATCTTGGCGAAGCCCAGGTCTTCGTAAGGAAAGACGCGCAGCTCCTCCAGGGCCGCCTCCACGCTGGTGGTGCCCGCAGCCACCCCTTCCAGGAGCTCGAGAAGCCGCTGCCGGTCGATGATACCCTCCAGGATCGGTGTAGACGGATTATAGCATCGCCCCAGGGGGCGAACCAGGGAAGAGGCGGCGTTGAACCCGCCCCCGCGCCTGTGCCATAATCCCCGCCAGTGGCGCGGAGAGGGGTCGTCGTTCAGCGAGGGCGGGGAATCCGCCGGAAGGACCTGCCGGGCGTCGCCTGGGCAGCGGGGGGAGTGCTGTTTGCCCTCATGGCCGCCCTGGCCGCGGTCCGCGATACCTTCCCCGCCGACCTCTTCCTGGCGCATCGCTGGCAGGATGTGGACGTGCCGGTCCTGGGGGGCACGCTGGCCTTCGCCAACGCGCTGGGCATTGTCTGGGCTGCCGCACCCATCATGGTGGGAGTGGCAGCGCTGCTGGCCCTGAGGCGCCGCTGGCTGGAGGGGGGTCTGGTAGTCCTTACCCTGGTGCCCCACGGCCTGCAGGCGGGCATCAAGGAGCTGGTGGGGAGGGCCCGCCCCTCGCAGGAGCTGGTGCGGGTGAGCGAGGAAGCCAGCGGGTCGGGGTTCCCCAGCGGCCACGTGGTGGGGGCGATGGTGTTCTACGGGTTGGTCCTCTACCTGACGCCCAGGCTCATCGACTCGAGGCCCCTGCGCGTGGTGCTGAGGCTGTTCTGCGTCTTCATGATCGTGGTGACGGGGCCGGCCCGTGTCTACACGGGGGCCCACTGGCCCAGCGACGTGGTGGGCGGCTATCTCTTCGGCCTGCTCTGCCTGGCCGTCCTCATCGCCCTGGACCGGGCCCTGAAGAGCACGCAGACTTCGCGGCGAGGAGACAGCTCCTAAGCGCCTGGCCCAGGGGCTGCCTTCCTCCCCTGAGAGGGCCTGTGCTAGACTGGACCCAGCGTTCGATCCCTCCAGCAAGAAGACGTGCCGACGGCCCGCGGGGCACCATGAGGACCGTGTTTCTGCCGAAAAAGAAGGAGAGGGCCCCAGAAGAGGTGCTGAGGGCAGCCCTGAAGGACGGGGCCAGAGGTTAGGGAATCGCTGTGAACTGGCTGGACGCGGCCATCATCATCGTGGTGCTCTGGTTCACCGTGACGGCCTTCTCCGCGGGCTTCATCCGCGAGACGGTGACCATCTTCGCGGCGATCCTGGGGGTGGTGCTGGCCGGCCTCTTCTACAAAGACCTGGCTGATGATGTTCTGGATTTCATCGACAACGAGGAGGTCGCCAAGGTCATCGCCTTCGCCGCCATCTTCGTGGCTACGGCTGTGGCGGGGCAGCTCGGGGCCATGCTGCTGAAGCCCACGGTAAGCGTCCTCCAGCTGGGCATCTTCGACCAGTTGGCGGGGGCGGCGTTCGGCTTCGTGAAGGCCATGGTCTTCGTGGAGATCTTCCTTATCGTTTTCGTCACCTACGATCAGCTTGGCCTCAGGGAGACCATCGACGACTCCTTCTTCGGCAGCTTCATCGTGGAGGGCATCCCCATCCTGCTGCGCATCCTGCCCGGGGAGTTCGAGACGGCCGTGGACGCCTTCTAGCAGGATGCGAACAGGGCTTCTTCTCTCTCTCACACCCCGCCCGCCCCATCGCAGCAACTCGATTGACCCTAAGGCTCCAGCGACCCTAGAATGAGCGTGGCCGAAGCATTGCCAGCGAGCCCCAGGACTTGTCCCCTTCCGTCTGATGGAAGACACTGCCTACCGGAAGAGCACGCTCCCTAACGGCCTGCGGATCCTCACAGCGCCCATGCCTCATACGCGCTCGGTGAGCGTGAGCATCTACCTGGGGGCTGGGTCCCGCTACGAGACGCCTCCGGAAAGCGGCCTCTCTCACTTTGTGGAACATCTCTGCTTCAAGGGGACGGAGAAGCGGCCCACCCCGCGCGACATCTCCGAGGTGATCGATAGCGTGGGCGGTGTCCTCAACGCGGCCACCGATCGCGAGCTCACGGTCTATTACTGCAAGGTGGCACGACCTCACCTGGAACTGGCCCTGGACGTGCTGGTGGACATGCTGCGGCGGCCGCTATTCGCCCCGAAGGAGGTGGAGAAGGAGCGCAAGGTGATCATCGAGGAGCTGGCCGCGCTGGCCGACTCCCCCGCCCAGCAGGTGGACATCCTGCTCGACGAGACCCTCTGGCCCGACCAGCCCCTGGGCCGGGACGTGGCTGGCAGCGAGGCTACCGTCTCCGCCATGACCCGGAAGATGGCCCTGGAGTACCTGCACCGGCAGTACGTCCCCAACAACGTGGTGGTCAGCATAGCGGGAGCTGTCGAACACCAGGAGGTGCTGGAAATCATGGGGGCGGCCCTGGGCGACTGGCCGCGAGGCATCCCCAGCGGCTGGTTCCCGGCGGTCAACGGCCAGGACGGCGCCCGCGTGGCCGTCCGCTACAAGAACACGGAGCAGGCCCACATGTCGCTGGCGGTGCGGGGCCTCTCCAGCCAGCACCCCGATCGCTTCATGCTGGACCTGCTGAGCGTGGTGCTGGGCGAAGGCATGAGCAGCCGGCTCTTCCTGGAGCTGCGCGAGCGTCGCGGCCTCTGCTACGATGTCCATAGCTATACCAGCCACTTCCTGGACGCCGGGGCTCTCGTCGTCTACGCGGGGGTGGACCCGGCCAATGCGGTCGATACACTCAAGGCCCTTCTGGAGGAGCTCGCCCAGGTGCGCGATGACGTCCCCGACGGAGAGCTGGCCAGGGCCAAGGAGCTGGCCAAGGGCCGCCTGCTCCTGCGCATGGAGGACACCCGGAGCGTATCGGGCTGGCTGGGGATTCAGGAACTGCTCCTCGGCCGCGTGCGCACCGCCGACGAGGTGGTGGAGGAGCTGGAGACCGTCACCGCCGAGGACGTGGCCCGTGTGGCCCGCGACCTCCTCCTGACGGACCAACTGAGCCTGGCGGTGGTGGGCCCGTTCCGGAGCGATAAGCGCTTCGCGAGCCTCCTCAAGATCTAGCGGGACGCGACTATGCCAGAGACGCCCCAGGAGCCGAAGGCGCGGGTGATCGCTCGCTGGGTGGGCGGCCGCCAGTTCATCGGGGTGGACGAGGGCGGCCAGGCGATCGTCATCGGCCCGCCGGAAGAGGGGCGCAGCCAGGGCTTCAAGCCCGCCAACCTGCTGCTGGCCGCCCTGGCGGGCTGCGCCGGCTACGACGTGGTGGGAATCCTCGAGAAGCAGCGCCAGCGCCTTACCCGCCTGGAGATCCGCGTCCGGGCCACCCAGGAGCCCGACCCTCCCTGGACCTTTACCGACGTGCACCTGGAATACCTGCTGAGGGGCCGCGACCTCGACCCCGACCGCGTGCGCCGCGCCATCGAGCTGTCCGAGACCAAGTACTGCTCGGTGGCCGCCACCATCTCCGGGCGCGCCCGTCTCACCAGCTCCTTCCACATCGAGGAAGAGGCCGAGGCCTAGCCCCACCCCCATCTCCCCTCCCGAACCATGGAGCCATGGAACCATCGAGCCGGAGGCCCCCGCCCTATTGTGTTTTTCTGTGGGCGCGGTAAACTGCCCATGCACCCCATGACCGGAGAGATTGCCTATGTCTCCTAGGGAATCCACCCACGAACGCTGGCGGCCACAGCGAACGGAGTTGGTCTGGCCCGCCAAGCGCACCCAGGTGGACCGCGTCGCCCTCCCGTTCCACGTCGTGGTCCCCCGCTTGACACCGGCACCCTCTTCGGACAAGAATCTGCCGGCTAGCGGCGCACGAGCGTGTGCCGTGTGCTCGCGTACGTCGGAAGGGGTATCGTGGTAACGCACGGGCCAGCAGTATTTGTCACTCTAGCGGCCGATATCCTACATGGCACGGCGCGCATGACACGCAGGAGCGCGTCAGACAAGGAGTACTTCGTCCAGGACTGGTTTGCGGCGCGGCTGAGAGCTAGCTATGACATAAAGCCCCTGGGCCGGAATTCTCACCCTGATTTTCTCATCACCGCAAATGGCGTCACTGAGGGCTTCGAGTTGAAAGCCCTGGCCAACGTCCACCCGGGGAAGCGCGACCGCACGCAACAGCCGTGCAGGACTACGGTTGATTTCAACAGCACCGTCCCCTGTGGCCGCTTCATCAGAGGAGACCAGACCCTGCAGTGCTACTACTTGTTCCTCTTGTACGAAGAGGCCGGCGATCGCGAGGGCCTACAAGTGGACGGAATCGCGTTGACGATCGCCCATGGCAATTTGCTGAATCATGACCTCAGGATCGCGCAGAGCCACAAGAATACGTCCGAGGGTAACTTCGGCAGCTACGGCGACGGTCTCATTCGAACCCGCAAGATGTACCTGTTCCCTAACCCGCTGACCCACCCACGCCTGCGCTACCGCTGCCGCCTCATCATCCCTCATGATGTTACCCCGCGCGATCTCTCGCTCACCAGGTTCGCAACTTTGAAGAAGCGAGACGTTTCAGGGGCAGAGTGGCCGTTTCACATCTATGGCCTCAACGAGAGGTAGCTGCCCTTTCGGCTGCCGAACACCCATCCGAGCCCCCCGCAGACGAGGAAGAGCGGCATCCTGAAGAGCCGCGAGCTCGGTGGTCTCGACCTCCAACCCGCGCCACTCACTGCGAGAACAAGCCACCTTGAGCCAGGCGGCCCCAATACATACCCGCAGGTCCCCGTCGGTCAGGCCCAAGAGCCCGGAGCGTTGCACAAGGTGGACAGCCTCCTCCCCGATATCGCCCCACCCCGCCGCAAGCTCCCGCCACGGACGTGCAACGACCACGGCATCCACGTTGATGGGGAAGCGCGCCTGCGACTTGGGCGTGGCAACTGACATCTCCGCCTTGCAGATGTGGACAGCGGTCACCGTGAAGCCAGCCCCTTTCAGCGCTTGAGCAACTGCTGCCCAGCCGGCCGCCCGCGAGTGGTGAAAGGTGAAGACGAGAAGCCCCGCGGGGACAAGAACTCTCCGGCACTCTCCGAAAACGCCTCCAAGGCGGTCCGCGAAAAGCGCCGCATCCGCGGACTGCACTTCGCCCTCAAGGCGCGTGCTCTTTCCGTTCGGCGCGAGTTCAGGCACAAGCCGACGCAACCAGCAATAGAAGAAGTCGGCGAGTTCCGAATAGTTGACCATGTCGAAGTACGGCGGATCGGTCACGACGAAATCGACCGTCTTGTCGCCCACAGGAAGAGCGCAAGAGTCGCCGCACAGCACTGCAACGTTCGCGCTTCCCACGCGCACATCTTCGGGGGTTCCCTGTATCGCCACCACCGGACCCGCTCCTGGGTAAACGCGACGGGTCCGGCCACTCTCGTCTAGCGCAAGCTCGAAGGGCTTGTCGGCATACTCCCGAGCGCGCAACAGGCGCCTCCTGAAGAGTGTCGAGAATGTGCCAGAGCTCTTCTCAGTGCCCCACACCGAGTTTTCCAGCGCCATCCGCTGGGGCTTGAGTATGTGATGGCTGAAGATGTGCCTCACCGCACCGGTGCCCTCACCCTTGAACGAACACAGCATGTTGTTGAACTCCAGCGTGCCTGAGAACAACAACGTCAGCGCGTCCCTACATGGCTGGCTTTCAACTTCCTCCTGTATCGCTTTGGCCAGCAGGCCGAGGCACAAGAGCTGCCGGTCGTTAAACAGGTGTCGCCAGTTCGTGAGGTGGTAGTTCAGTATTTGCCTGGTGTTGTGGCCGTCCTCGATTTCATCGTCCACGAGCGGAACACTCACTTGCCCGAGCCGCTTCGCAGCGACGTCATACAATCGGCAATCCTCGGCAGTAACGCGCTTGTAAAACTTCGTCCCGCCCGGCGTCAGGGCCATCTGTGCGAACATCTTGTACGACGGTCGCCCGCCACTCCGTCGTAGCGCGCTGATCGGCGGAAAGCCTGACATGCACGAAGGGCACGTGGCGCGTCCGCGCGTGACAAGACCTTGGTGTAGCTCAAAGCGAGAAGCGCACGACTCACACCGAGCCCACTCCCTTCGAAAGTCGACAGCGTTGACGTTCCAGCATTCGGGACAGAGAGCTTGAGCCACCGGCTGCCTACCGGGATAGGCATGGCGAGCAAACACCCAGGAGTCGAAGAGGGGCACCGCATAGCCGCAGGTCGGGCAAGGTACCTCCATCACCCAGAACGTGTAGAGGACATCGCACGTCCCGAATCTCGGATGACTCGTCTTGTAGTAGCCCTTGATCTCCTCAGCTACGCTGGCCCTTACGCGCTCAAAGGCTTGCACCAGGTCGGCTCTGGGTGGCAACGCAAGCGCCGTCTTGACCATGAAGTACGACACTGGATTGATGTCGCAACCGATTGCCCGCATACCCAGCTTGAGGGCCTCCCCTATCGTAGTGCCGCTTCCCATGAACGGATCGAGGACCACGGGCCGGTCGCGGGCACCGTCGGTCCCCATGGGCGTAGAGGTCGAAACGAGGATTTGCCGAAAGACTGAACCAAGGCGGGTAGCCCACCACTTGTGCACGTGATAGATGGGCCTATGAACCTCCTTGCGCCAACTCTCGGCGGTGGCCACTGGAGCGAGCCTGGCACTGGGGAAATCCGCTTCAATGTGCCAGCGCGGCACGAACGCTGTCTGCTTCATCATCTGGCAGGCGATTACAGCTCCACTGCGTGTCCTGCCCCTCCAACACCCAGGAGTCTACACGCTTCCGTGTACGATGTCAAGGGTATCCAGGACCCATTTTGGAAAGTTTGTGCTATCCCAGTGTCACCACCCGCTTCCACCTCCCTCGCCGGCACGCTACCCTCTCCCTCGACAAGCCTGTCGCTATGCCTGGCTAATGCCGAAGGACACACCCACCATGAAGCAGCACACCGTCCACCGCCTGCCCGACGGCGCCTTCGCCGGCGGCGGGGCACGCCCGCTCCGCTCCCTCCACACGCCGGCCCCTGAGCCCTTCCGCCGCCACCTGCTGGGCGAGGAGACCCCCAGCCAGCGCCGCTTCCGCATCCCGCTCACCTCCACACCCGGCCCCCCGCCGCCGACGGCGGAGAGCACCTCATGATGCCCCGCCCTTCAGGTTGACGTCGGCTCGGCGACACAAAACGGCCTTGCCCGTTTCTCTGCTTGCTTGTCTGCCTGTTTGTCTGTTTGCTAGCGTCCTCGTTCCCGGAGGTGCATCATGCCCAGAGGCGGTCCCAGGCCCGGCGCTGGCGCCCCCAGGGGCAACCTCAACGCCCTCAAGCACGGCCTCCATTCCAACCAGATGAAGGCCCTCGCCCTCGCCCTGGCCCAGCTCCCCCTCTTCCGGCGCTACCTCCAGCGCCTCGCCGCCCGCCGCGCCACCCAACGCCGCGAGCTAGCCACCGCCGTCCAGGTCCTCTCCTCCTGGGTCCTCTACCAGCGCGCCCTCGACAAGGGTTCGACCGTCCGCCTCCCGCCTCCCCGCCGTCGCATGACCAAGCGAGGCGCCCGCCTCCTCGCCCGCGCCATCATCGACGCCCCCGACGAGCTGGGCGAGACAATCAAACAAGTGATCCGCTCCTCAGAATCGCCAGGGCCCGCCAACCGCCATGTTTCTTGAAACGATCAGACAACGCCCTCGGCCGCTGTCAGCAACAAGAAAGCCGCCCCTCCCGACTAGGGGTGGGGCGGCCCGATTCCTGCCTCTTGGCTCCCTGGTTCCCTGGCTCCCTGGTTCCAGCCGCGAAGCGGCCTAGTACTCCATCGGCGGGGGGCCCGGCGCGTGGGACGGCGGCTCGGGGATGTCCGTGACCAGCGCCTCGGTGGTAAGCACCATGCCGGCGATGCTCGCCGCGTTCTCCAGCGCGCAGCGGGTCACCTTGACCGGGTCGACGATGCCCCGCTTCATCATGTCGCCGTACTCCTCGGCGGCGGCATCGTAGCCGTAGTTCTTGTCCTTGGCTTTCAGGACCGCGTTGGCCACCACCGAGCCCTCCTGCCCGGCATTCTCGGCGATGAGGCGCAGTGGTTCCTCCAGGGCCCGCTTGAGGATGGCGACGCCGGTCTTCTCATCGCCCTCGAGCTTCGCCTGGAGCCGGTCCAGGGCGGGAAGGGTGCGGAGCAGGGCCACGCCGCCGCCGGGGACGACGCCCTCCTCCACGGCGGCACGGGTGGAGGAGAGGGCGTCCTCCACGCGCAGCTTCTTCTCCTTGAGCTCCACCTCGGTGGCCGCCCCTACCTTGAGGATGGCCACGCCGCCGGCCAGCTTGGCCAGCCGTTCCTGGAGCTTCTCGCGGTCGAAGTCTGAGGAGGTTTCGTCGATCTGGGCCTTGATCTGCTTGATGCGGGCCTGGATAGCCTCGTCGCTGCCGTGGCCCTCGATGATAGTGGTGTCCTCTTTGCTGGCGACCACGCGGCGGGCCCGCCCCAGGTCGGCGACCTGGGCGTTCTCCAGCTTGCGGCCCATCTCCTCGGTGATGAAGCTACCGCCGGTGAGGATGGAGATGTCCTCGAGCATGGCCTTGCGGCGGTCGCCGAAGCCGGGGGCCTTGACCACGAGGGCGTTAAAGGTACCCCGTAGCTTGTTCACCACGAGGGTGGCCAGGGCCTCCCCATCGCAGTCGTCGCAGATGATGACCAGGTTCTTTGTAACCTGGAGGACCCTTTCCAGGACGGGCAGGATGTCGGCGATGGCGGAGAGCTTCTTGTCTGTGATGAGGAGGTAGGGATCGTCCAGATCCGCCTCCATGCGCTCGGTGTTGGTGACGAAGTAGGGGGAGACGTAGCCGCGGTCGATCTGCATTCCCTCGACGAACTCCGTCTCCATGTGGAGGCCCTTGGACTCCTCCACGGTGATGACGCCGTCCTTGCCCACCTTCTCCATGACCTCGGCGATGGTCTGGCCGATGTCGGGGTCGTTGGCGGAGATGGAGGCCACCTGGCTGATCTCCTCCTTGCCCGCCACGGGCTGGGCCAGCTCGCGGAGGGCGTCCACCACGCCGTGCACGCCCTTCTCCAGGCCCCGCTTGAGGGCCATGGGGTTGGCGCCGGCGGCCACGTTCTTGAGCCCCTCGCGGACGATGGCCTGAGCCAGCACGGTGGCGGTGGTGGTGCCGTCGCCGCAGACGTCGTTAGTCTTGGTGGCCACCTCCTTGGCTAACTGGGCTCCCATGTTCTCGAAGGGGTCCTTGAGCTCGATCTCCTTGGCGATGGAGACGCCGTCGTCCACCACGGCGGGGGGCCCGAACTTCTTATCCAGGATCACCCTGCGGCCGCGGGGACCCAGGGTCACCCTGAGGGCGTCGGCGAGGGCGTCCACGCCGTCCTTGAGGGAGCGCCGAGCCTCCTCATCGAACACTAGCTGCTTGGCCATACTAACGGATCCTTTCTCCTGGTCTGGGCGGTGGTATCATGGCCCGTCCCTATAGCTGCACCTTGCACAGGACGTCCTTCTCAGAGAGGACGATGTACTCCTCCTGCTCGATCTTGACCTCCTGGCCGGTGTACTTGGCGTAGAGGATGCGGTCGCCGACCTTGACCTCCATGGGGACACGCTTGCCGTTTTCGTCGAGGCGGCCGGCGCCTGCGGCCACCACCTCGCCCTGCTGAGGCTTCTCCTTGGCGGTATCCGGGATGAGGATGCCGCTAGCCAGAACCTCCTCCTGCACCACCGGTTTGATGACGATGCGGTCGCCCAGGGGGACGAGCTTGGTCTTGGTCTTGGTCTTGGTCTTGCTCTTGGCCTTGACCTTGGTCGGGGTAGCCACGGAACAACCTCCTTGCCTCTGGATTGGGGACGAGCTTAGCACTCTCCTAATGAGAGTGCTAAGCAACTGGATAGTAACGCACCTGGCGCGCGGGCGCAACAGCGGCTCTGGAGGAAACCGCCGCTTCACAGGCCAGCATGGCCAAATAGCCGGTATTTTCGCCCGATCTCTCGCCTGCTCGCGCCATGGCTCTCTCTCGCGGCTTACTGGCCTGTTAGCAGGAGTTCGAGGCTCTTCAGCGCGGCCTTCCACCAGCCGGGACCCCTCCCCTTGACGAGGTTACACGGTTCCGTGTAAGATCGGGGCGTGAAAAGGGGGAGGGGGGACAGGCCGGTGTGGGACGCCCGTAGGGTGCGAGCCCTGCGGCGCCATCTCGGCCTCACTCAGGACGACCTGGCCCGAGAGCTGGGCACCCGCCAGCAGACCATCAGCGAGTGGGAGACGGACCAGTATCGCCCGCGGGGGACGTCCAGCCGGCTCCTGAGCCTGATAGCGGAGCGGGCGGGCTTTCGCTATCAGGTCGGGGATGCGGCGGAGGGGCGGGGTGAGGGGAGCGAGGGATGAGCGTCCTGGCGGTGCGCGAGCGGCCCACCGGCCCAAGCGCGGAGGCGGGAGCCCGAATTCCCGGGGACGGCCCGCTGGTCGCGCCCTGCCCCGGGCCGCCCTTGAGCGAGGCCGCCCTGTCCGAGCTCTGGCGGGAGCAGCGCTTCCCACGGTCGGCCCTGGTGACCCGCCAGGGGGTGCCTCTGCGGGTCCTCCACCCGGGGCGTCCCGGTCGGGGAGCGGGGCCGGACTTCCGCCATGCCCTCCTGGAGACGCCCTCGGGGGCGGTGCTGCGGGGGGACGTGGAGCTGCACGCCCTGGCCAGCTCCTTCCGGGCCCACGGCCATCACCGCGACCCCCGCTATGACCGGGTCATCCTCCACGTGGTCTTTGAGGACGATCTGGGGGAGGACACGCTCCTGGCCAGCGGTCGGCGGGCCCCCGTGGTGGCCCTGGCTCCCTGGGTGGATGGGCGCTCCCGGGAGCTGGCGGCCGATCTGGCCCAGTCGACCCTCTGGCAGGAGCCCTGCCAGGGGGCAGGGGTCCGCCTGGGGGAGGCGGTGGTGGCCAGCGTCCTGGAGGAACTGGGCGAGCGGCGCCTGAGCGTCAAGTGGGCGCGCTTCGAGGCGGCGCTGGCGGCAGTGGGACCAGAGCAGGCCCTGTACGAGGGGCTACTGCGGGCGCTGGGCTACGGAGGCAATGAGGAGGCCATGCTCCTGCTGGCGCGCCGGCTGCCCTGGCGGGAACTCCGGGAGGCCCTGCTCAGGGCCCCGCCGGCGCTGCGCCAGGCGACCGCCGAGGCGCTCCTGCTGGGGACGGCCGGGCTGCTGCCCAGCCAGCGAGGGCATGAGGGGCCGTTGCCGGCCCATCCCGGGCTGCTGGAGGGGCTGTGGCGGGAGCGTCGTCGGGCAGGCTTGGAGGTCCAGCGGTGGCGTCTGTGGGGCATCCGCCCGGAGAATCAGCCTACTCGCAGGCTGGCCGGGGCAGCCAGCCTGCTGACACGTCACGCCCAAGACCTGCTGGCGCCGGTGCGGGGCCTGCTGGCGGCCCCCCGGCTCAGCGTGGTCGCCCTCCTGTCCCCATGGACGGCCACGGCCCAGGGCTACTGGCACCAGCACTTCGACCTCACCGGTGGCGCCTGCCGGCTGCCCGCCGCCCTCATCGGCCGGGGGCGGGCGCTGGAGATGGCCGTGAACGTAGTGCTGCCTCTGGCCACGGTCCTGGCGGAGGCCCGGCGGGACGGGGAGGCGGCGCTGCGGTCTCGAGAGCTCCTGGCCCGCCTGCCCCGAGCGGGTCCTTACGGGGTCACCCGCTTCCTAGAGGAGGTCCTGCGGAACGGCGCGGGGAGGGCTCTACGCCTGAACGCCCGCCGCCAGCAGGGGCTCCTGCACCTTTACCACGCCTACTGCACCGAGGGCGGCTGCGGCCGCTGTCCGCTGTCCTAGAGGCTGGACGCTGGATGAACAGTTGGGGGAGGTTCACCCCCTCCTTCGTAATTGGTTCAAATCCGGTGGGGGATGGTTTGGCAGGGTGAAGACATGGCCCTGCGGGTTGAAGCCCGCAGCTTTCTGAATTCGACGGCACAAGCTGCGGGATTTATCCCGCAGGGTAAGGCTTTCGGGGCTAGGGAGCGATGGGCAGGGTGGCGGAGACATCCAGGTCGAGGCCGGCCAGGGCTGCCCCCCGGCGATAGTAGGCGCAGGCCGCCACCATGGCCGCGTTGTCGGTGCAGAGAATGGGCGAAGGAACGTAGAGGGGCACCGAGGCCTTGCGGACCAGGGCGCGACGCAGGGGTCCGTTGGCGGCCACGCCGCCGGCCAGGAGGATGCCGCGCACGCCCTCGCGACGGGCTGCCCGGGCCGCCTTCACCGACAAGACGTCCACCACCGCCTGCTGGAAGGCGGCGGCTAGCTCGAGCACGGGGGGCGGGGGGGGCTGCTCGCCGCGAGCCAGCCGCAGGACCGCCGTCTTCAGGCCGCTGAAGCTGAAGTCATCGCTCTCTCCCAGCCAGGCGCGAGGGAGGCGCAGGGAGGGCTCGCCCGCGGCCTCTGCGGCCCGCTCGATGGCGGGTCCGCCGGGGAAGCCCAGCCCCAGGAGGCGGGCTACCTTGTCGAAGGCCTCCCCCGCGGCATCGTCGCGGGTGCGGCCCAGGCGACGGTAGCGTCCGTGCTCCTCCATGACCAACATGTCGCTGTGGCCGCCCGAGACGATGAGCGCCAGCAGGGGGAAGCCGGAGGGCGGCTCGGCCCCCTCGTCGATCCAGTTGGCGTAGAGGTGGGCCTCGAGGTGGTTCACCGCCAGGAGGGGCAGGTCGTGGGCGTAGGCCAGGGCCTTGGCCACGTTCACGCCCACCAGGAGGGCCCCGGACAGGCCTGGCCCCCGGGTGGCGGCCACGGCGTCGAGGTCCGACCAGCGACAGCCAGCCTCGGCCAGGGCCGCCTCCACCACCGGCAGGAGCCCCTCCAGGTGGCGCCGCGAGGCCACCTCCGGCACCACCCCCCCATAGCGGGCGTGGATGCGGGCCTGCGAGGCCACCACGCTGGAGAGGATCTTCCGGCCATCCACTACCACCGCGGCGGCGCTCTCGTCGCAGGAAGTCTCGATACCAAGGATGTTCATGGAACCATGGAACCATAGAACCGGTGGCCAAGCAATGCCGCGAGCGCCGGAGCCAGCAAGGGTAGCAACCGGCCACCAACCCAGTCCACGATGGCTGGAGCTACCGTGGAAGGAGAGGGCTCCAGGGCGCTCCGGTTCCCAGGCTTTCCGTATGGGGATGACGAGGGTGGGGCTAGGGCGGCAGGGCCGCTTGGTAGAGGGAGTCGCCCACCAGGACATAGAGGAGGGTGGCGGGCTCGTCCGCGGCCACCGCTCGCAGGTCGGTGAATTGCGGGCTCACCACCTGGCGGAGAAAGGTGCCGTCGGCGGAGAGGGAGACCAGGCGCTTGTTGCCCCGGTCCGCCACCATGAGGCGGCCGGAGGCCGGCAGGGTCACCAGAGAGGCCGGCGAGAGGAGGGCCTGGTCGATGCCGGCCAGGGGAAAGGGACGCTCCTGGCCGTCCTCGAAGCGTCGCACCTGGCCGTCTTCCATCAGAATGAACAGGTCGCCGCTGACCGCCAGGCCCACCGCCCCTTCCAGGTCCACCCCGGAGAGGAGCCCGGACCGCTCGCTGTCGAAGCCGCCCTCGGTGGGCAGGTAGCGCCACACCTGGTTGGCCTCCAGGTCCAGCACGTAAAGGTTCCCGCCCGCATAGGCAAGGGCGTCCACAGAGCCCCACTCGTGAGCCCCCCGGATGCTAAGGGGCCGCCCCACCCCCTCGGCCGCCTGGTAGGCGAAGAGCTGTCGTTCCCCGTCCAGGATCAGGAGCGAAGTGAGGCCTTGGGCCCACACGATGTGCATGGGGCGCCCCGCCCGTGCCAGCCCCACCACATCCCCCTCCTGAAGGACCACGAAGGGCTCGGCGGCCGGTTCCACCAGGGGCAGGGCTACCACGCGCCCTCCTTCCAGGTCCAGGAAGTAGGCGCCCAGGGCGCCCACAGCCAGTTGGCCGATGGAGAGGGAGCCTGTCACCTGCTCGCCCAGGTCCGCCACCAGGGTCAGGTCCCCCAGCTCGTAGACGGCGTCCAGCTCGGCGAGGGCCTGACTGACCTCCGCGCGCAGGGCGTTCAGCTCGCCGTGGTCGGGGTGGATGGTGGCGGCCTCCTCCAGGTCGGCGTCGGCCTCGGCCAGCAAGGCCCGCTTCTGAGAGGGGTCCTGCGCGGGAATAGCCGCCGTGTAGGAGGCCCGCGCGCCCTCCAGCAGCTCATTGAAGCGATCCTCGCGGCTCTCCTGTACGGAGCCGGGAATGATGCACCAGGCCAGCAGGCCGACCAGCGCCAGGATGACCACGGCCAGGATGGCCTCGCGGGGGATGCGCAGGGCGGGGGCCGCGCCGGTCGTCCAAGGGTAGCGGCCGCGGGCGCTGGGCTGGGCGTCCCTCAGGCGCACCACCGGCCGGGAGACGTCCACCTCCGGCCCGGCCACCGTGGGTTGCTCCGCCTCCTCCACACCGGCGCTGGGGGGACCGGCTGTGCCCTCGGCCTCGTCCGCGGCGGGCTCCTGGGCCAGCGAGGGCTGTTCGGGCCCGGGTGGAGGCGGGGGCGTCGGCGGGGGCGTCGGCGCGGCCGGCACCTGCTCCGGCTCCGTGAAGCAAGAGAGCAGCACCGCCGAGAACTCCTCCTGCCCGCGGGACAGGAGGTACAGCTCGGGGAGGACCTGGTCGGCTCCCCGGCCCAGCAGGCGGCTCACGGTGGCCTCGTCGGCCAGGTCATCCAGCCGGGTGGAGACCATGAGGAGAAGGTCTCCCGAGGCCAGCTCGAAGCGGCTCAGTTGGGGCTGGAACTCCTCTGCCAGGCCGAGGGGCTGAGCTGCGTCGTCCTCGGGTAGCAGGCGCCGGAGGCGGCCCTCTGAGAAGTGGAAGACTAGGCTGGGGCCGGCCTGCGCCAGATAGGCCACCTGGCCGCGCACCGCCAGGCAGGTGGCGCCTGCCGCCACCCGGTGCTCCGGCAGGCTGCGGTCATTCCAGTCGCGGAGGCGGTCGTGGGCGGCCTTCAGGGAGCGCTGCAGTGCCCCCGTGATGGAGAGGGGGTCCTGGCAGTAGACCTGCCCAACGGCCTGCACGAGCTGTTCACAGAACTCCTCGCTGCCAGCGAGGGCTGGCTCCACCAGGACGAAGAGCTCGTCGGCCTCCTCGTCAGCGCACTGGCGGGAGAACGTCCCCAGCCAGGGCCCTTGCTCTTGGGCCTGGCCGCGGACGACGCTGAAGCGGCCCACCCATGTCTTCACAGGCACAGCCGAGGTCACCTCCATGCGCAGCCCTTTCAGGAGGGCGATCGTCTACACGAAGAGAGACGAAGACTAAGGCTGATAACCGCCACGCCCCTCCATCGGTCCTCCGGGCAACGCCGATGGACCGATCGAGCCAATTATAGCATCGCCCTGCAAACTTCCCCAGGGGCCCTCCGGGGCAATCCTGACGGCAGGGGAGCGCTCACCACGAGCAGTTCGCCCCCAAGCGCTTGCGGCCTCTATTTGCGCCCTCCATGCGCTGGTGAGGGCACTGCGGGGCGATGGTGAACGGAAGTCTCAGGCGGGGGCGGTCTTCCGTACCCGGTAGGTGCAGGACCGGTCGCCCCGGAGGAGGCTGCTGACCAAGCGGGCGTCGGCGCCCACCAGCTGGCGCACGAACTCTACCTCTAGGATGCAGACGGCGCTATTGCGCTTGGCGACGTTGGGGAAGGGACAGGAGTACTGATAGATGAGCCAATCGCTCCCGTCCTGGGCGAACTCGGCCAGGCAGCCGCGCTCGCCGATGATGAGATTGGCCTCCCGGACCCGCTCCTCCAGCGCCCTTCCCTTCAGCCGCTCCAGATAGGGGGCAGCGAAGCGGATAGCCGCCCGCCGCAGGAGGGTCTGGAGCCCCTGGCTTCCCATCACCGCCCGCGCCTCCTCCAGCAGATGATTGGCCAGGGCATCGTAGCTCTTAGGGTAGAGAGCGTCTCCCCGCTCGGTGAGCCGATACACCAGCGCGGGCCGCCCCACCCGGCCCCGCTCCTCCCGCGCCTCCACCAGCCCGTCTCGCTCCAACACCGTGAGGTGCTGGCGAATGCCGGTGGAGGTGAGCTTCAGGAACTCGCCGAGCTCTTTGACCGTACCCTGTCCCTCTCGACGGAGGTGATCCAGGATCTCCTGACGGGTCGGCTGCATGAAGCCCCCAAGCCTGTCTGTAGCTGTTCCAATATAACATACAGCAGCAAGTGCTCAAATCGACAGCCGCGGACTCCCGCACTGCCGCTGCCGACCCCCTGGCCCTTCACCTGGACTGCCCCTGAGGCGGCCCCTATAATGAAGCCGCGTCCATCGAGGACGCGAAGAAACCGCCTCGAGACTGCCATGCCCGGAAGCGAGACCGACCCTCTGGCCCGCAAGGCCGAAGCCGACCTGATTCTGGAGCGGGCCGCCACACAGCTCCGCCGTCTCCTCCGGGAGGCAGCCGCCGAGCTGCAGCCCTTCCCGCCCTTCCCCGGCGCCTTCTTCACCAACGCCATCGAGGTGGAGCCAGAGGCCAGCGCCAGCCCCGAGCGCGGCTGCGTGGTGGTGTGCGAGGACGGGGAGCTCTACGAGCTACAGATGGAGGTCGACTTCTCCAAGGAGTTTCAGGACCCCGTGTCGGTCCGGGACGAGACACTGAAGCCGCTGGAGGACCTGCACCCCCGCGACTACATCGTCTACGCCTACAACGCCCTGGTGCGCATCAGCGAGTTCCTTCTGGAGCAGCAAGGGGAGAAGTAGGTCGCCTCCAGGCCGTCGGAGCCTACTCCAGCACGATCTCCCCGCTCCTGCCCCCCGACTTCCTCACCAGGCGCACCCCCTCGATGCGCATGCCCCGGTCCGCCGCCTTGCACATGTCGTAGATGGTGAGGGCGGCGACGCTCACCGCCGTCAGCGCCTCCATCTCCACGCCGGTCTTGCCGGTGGTGCGCACGCTGGCGGTAATGTGGACGGCGCTCTCTTTCTCTTCGGGCTGGAGGTCCACCTCGATGCCGGTGAGGAGGAGGGGATGGCACATGGGGATGAGCTCGTGGGTTCTCTTGGCGGCCATGACCCCGGCCACCTGGGCGGTGGTAAGGACGTTCCCCTTGGCGATCTCACCGGCCAGGATGAGGCGTAGCGTCTCCGGCTTCATGCGAACGCTGCCCTTGGCCACGGCCCGGCGGACGGTCTCGCCCTTGGCGGTCACGTCCACCATGCGGGCGCGGCCAGCCTCATCGATATGGGAGAGCTTTCCTTCCTCCACCATGGCGACACGCTCCGGTATGGCGACTCACCGACGGCCGTGGCAGCCCTCGGGCCTCCACCCTCTAGCCCCCGATCTGGATCATTCTGCGGCGCTTGGGGCGGCTGCCGTCCCAGAGGTGGTGGGCGTCGGGCTTGGTGTGGAGGGCCTGGAGAACACTCTCACGGATGCCCTCCTCTCCGCCGCCCGAGCGGATGATCCCCTTCAGATCCACCTCGTGGTCGGTGAGCAGGCAGGGGCGGAGCTTGCCATCGGCGGTAAGGCGCATGCGATTGCAGGACTCGCAGAAGCGCTGCTCGGTCATCGGGCTGATGAAGCCGATGTTTCCGCGCGCGCCGGGGATGCGATAGTAGCGGGCGGGGCCGTGCCCGACCGCCGTCTGAGAGGGCTCCAGGGGGCCGAACTCCGCCTCGATCTGCCCCTTGATGACCTCCATGGGCACGAACCCCGGCACCAGGGAGGTGTCCTTGATACAGGTCTCCTGCTCCTCCATGAAGGGCATGAGCTCGATGAAGCGGACCTCCCAGTCCTCCTCCAGGGTGGTGCGGGCGA
>Ga0209979_1000589_pt1 | contig 47327 bp, 45 predicted proteins | sample AnhtaG_FD_183114 | JGI IMG/M metagenome (GOLD analysis project Ga0209979, IMG submission 183114) | Deep subsurface microbial communities from Anholt, Denmark to uncover new lineages of life (NeLLi) - Anholt_01485 metaG (SPAdes) (version 2) | ecosystem: Environmental > Aquatic > Marine > Oceanic... | reverse complement strand
CCTAGTACCCCATGAAAACGAAGTTTTTCAAGGGTAAATAGGTAGGAATAAGTTGATACCATTTTAGGTTACGCCGTAGCGTCACACGAATGGAGTTGAGCAACCACAGTAAACTCTACTGTTTCAGGGGATAAGCCGCCCCGTCTGGGGCTAACGAAGCTTTCTATCTGGACGAGAGTCGGGGTGAGAGGATTTGAACCTCCGACCACCTGAACCCCATTTATAGGGCAGGTATCCCAATAGGTCACTTTACGTTCAAATTAGGACTTTTGTGTCAAATGCCCAAAACTCGTTTTGTACGTAAAATATCAACTGGTAACAACCAGTTTCACTAAGTCTGTTAGCAAATTATCAGCAAAATTATAGCTTCGGTTTAGTAGACCCATTGTCAAATCCAACGTGGAAAAATATAATGTCCTGCATTAGGAGGTGAATTCATGGCAAATAAACTGTCCGAAGAAGTACGCTATGAAGTAGAAAAGAAAAGGATCAAATTATATCGGGCTATTCTTGAACCGATAATAATGGCATTAATGATTGTGGGCATTATTACCGCGGCGTTAGATTTATCATTTGGTGGTTTCGCACCTATCTTTTGGTTTGTATTGGCTTTTGGGTGGGTTTTTATCATAATCTGTATGGAAGTAACGATGATACGGGCTTTCTTAGAGGGCAAGAAATAGGATTGGAAAGTACAGGAAATGAACACGAGCCAAGAAAAACATAAAGTTGAGGGAGAGAAACAACTAGAAGATCAGACAAAATCAAAAGCATCACGTTGGTTATGGTTGAGGAGATCACCAGCACTTCTGAACCCATTAAGAAGGCTGTTTGAACACCCTAAAAGGCTCATTGAACCCTACATCAAAGACAGTCAGGTGGTCGCTGACCTTGGTTGTGGCTCAGGTTACTATACGCTCGCTTTGGCTGAACTCGTTGGTTCTGAAGGAAAGGTCTACGCAGTTGATTTGGATAGAAAGTGCATCCGAGCATTAGAGAAAAGGGCAGATAAAAGTGGTTACCGCAACATAGAAGTACACGCTGTATCTGCAGCAGATGTTAGCTTCATAAAAGACCGGTCCGTTGATTTCGTTCTTGCCAATGGCCTGTTATGTTCCATGGCTAACAACCGACAGTCAGCTGTGAACGAAATAAAGCGTATCCTCAAGTCAACAGGCAAGGCGTACCTTAGCCTGGGTTTTGGCCCTCCTCTTGGTTTTGTAGACGAAGCGGAGTGGAAGAAAATACTTGAAGGATTCGGGGTTGAACAAGGGGGTAGTTACAAAGAAAAGTGGGCTGTGGTTTCCTTAAAAAAAGAGTAGCTTGGAGTATTCTGAGGTATATCTACCCACAACCCGATATATTATCCTTATCTAACCGCATTAGGGATAGTACGAGAAACATATGGCCTGAAGCTACCAGAGCAACAATAAAGACAGTAACAGTAGGTGGACCCCAAAGGCGAGGCAATCAATAAGGGTATAGAAATCGCGGGTCGGATGATTGCCACTCTGGAAAAAGAATCCATATGCCATGGAGTTCATGTCATGGCTATAGGCCGGGAAGAGGTGGTTCCAGATATCCTGAAAGCGGCGGGACTTGCTACCTAGTACCCCATGTAGCTAGTAGAAAAGGCAGAGACCGCTTGCCTCTTTACTGGGTGATATTCTAGCAAACTGGAACTACAGAAATCAATTTCCCTATTAAACCTTGATAACGAGATAGACAACGGAGACGGAGACACTACTCTTTAAGTTATATTTACCAGCCTTCTATCCCTAGGACCAAGTTGCAAATAGCCCGAGTAGCTATGCGGACGTACCTGACCATATTCCTTCCGCTCCTGCTCAATCAATATTGTCACTCTGAATGCAGATATAAAAAGGTGTTCTGAATATCATGCTTGAGGACTAGGCATATGACCGTGCGATAAAAAGGGGACAAGTTTTTTCGCTTACACTAATCTAGTAATTTAGTCATTATATGAAGCAAATCGGTACTCGTAAGAATTCCCACTAAGTTACCATTGTCATCCACTACAGGGAAAGTGCCGATTCGATGCTTCTCAATTATGGCAACTACTTCTTTAATTGTGTCATCAGGGTGGACCACAATGACGTCAGTTATCATTACATCCCTTACCTTCATGCAAGACAATTGATAGTGAAGCCCCCATAAAGTAAACGGTGTGGGTGCCGATGGTGTTGCCTCTCTTATTATGTTCCGTGTCACTAGGCCTACTAACTTTCCGTTTTCTACAACAGGTAAGCGGCGTACATGCTTTTCGCGCATCGTTTCTAGAGCATTAAATATTAGAGTGTCAGGAGTTACCGTAAAAACTGGGCTTTTCATACAATCACGAACGTTCATTGTTCTTCTCCTTAATCAAGCTGACAATTATTATAGTATGCCATTCCGCTTTACACTTTGCTGGTACAATCGACACTTTTACTATTGGGCCAATCAAGTGGCCTAGTCACTTTATTCTCAGTTCAAAGTCGGAGTGAGAGGATTTGAACCTCCGACCACCTGAACCCCATGTAGCTAGTAGAAAAGGCAGCGACCGCTTGCCTCCTTTCCTCACTATTCTATCTTATCTATTGTTTATTAATCAATCGGGGAGTGGAATATTCATCAGTCCTATTCCCACCATCACAACTATTGATACTGCGGCAACAATGATACCAGCTACGAAATTTGCGCCTCCATCTCTCCATGGTCCTGTTTTGTTCCTCACCAATAGTTGCACCACACCATTCACCATAAGTACCATACCAGCAATAAATGAACCTAGCAATATCACAAAATAAAGAAATTCATAATCTATCATACACACCTCCAATTTTTGAACCTTCTATGAAGTACGAGAATTTTGAAACCCCGACCACGTGAACCCCATGTAGCTAGTAGAAAAGGTAGAGACCGCTTGCCTCCTTTTCTGTAACATTATATGATTATCTAATCCATGAATCAATAATAGAAGAGTACAAAAGGGAGGTATGGCAGTAAAAAAAGACAAATTGATAGGCAAAATCTCGCGGATTGCACTTGCGCTTGTGATAGTTGTGGGACTGGCTGGCCTGGCAACCCCGTTAAGCCCTGTCCTGGCTGACGACCCGGTGGTCACCTTCCCTGATGCAAAACTCGATGCTGCCATCCGTGAGGCAATAGGGAAACCTACCGGAGACATCTACCAGTCCGACCTTGAAGGGCTTACAAGTCTTAATGCCTCAGGTAAAAGCATCTCTGACATTACGGGTTTAGAATACTGTGTCAACCTGACCATGCTTGACCTTAGTTATAACGGGATATCCGATATCTCACCGCTGAGCTCGCTTACCAACCTGACCGCGCTTTACCTTAGAGGCGTGGTAATGGTAATGGTTGATTACCAGATCCAGATAGCGGGTATCGTACCGCTGAGCACACTTACCAACTTGACCACGCTTGACCTTAATATTAACTGGATATCCGATATCTCACCGCTGAGCACACTTACCAACCTGACCACGCTTGACCTTGGTTGTAACTACCGGATATCCGATATCTCACCGCTGAGCTCGCTTACCAACCTGACCATACTTAACCTTAATCGTAACGAGATATCCGATATCTCACCGCTGAGCTTGCTTGCTAACCTGACCACGCTTGACCTTTATAATAACTCGATATCCGACATCTCACCCCTGAGCTCGCTTACCAACCTGACCACGCTTGACCTTTCGTATAACTCGATATCCGACATCCCACCGCTGAGCTCACTTACCAACCTGACCACGCTTGACCTTGGTCGTAACGAGATAGCCAATGTCTCACCGCTGAGCTCACTTACCAACCTGACCACGCTTTACCTTAATGGTAACTCGATATCCGACATCTCATCCCTGAGTTCACTTACCAACCTGACCACGCTTTACCTTAATGGTGGTAACCGGATATCAGACATCTCACCGCTGAGCTCACTTACCAACCTGACCACGCTTGACCTTTTGTATAACGAGATATCCAATATCTCACCGCTGAGCTCACTTACCAACCTGACCAGGCTTTACCTTTCGCATAACGAGATATCCGATATCTCACCCCTGAGCTCACTTACCAACCTGACCGAGCTTCACCTTGTTTATAACCGGATATCCGATATCTCACCCCTGGCGGATAACATCGGCCTTGATGAAGGGGACGAAGTTTACCTCCAATACAACTGCCTCGACATTACTGCTGATTCCCAGGCAAGGAATGATATTCAAACCCTGCTGGACAGGGGGGTAAGCGTCTCATATAGCCCGCAAAAAAAGATACTGCTCATGCCGCTACTTATTGGCGGGATTATAGCTGCGGTGGTGGCAGGGGGACTGGCGATTTTCTTCGTTCGCAGAAGGAGAGTTGCCTAGACCAAATTTAGCCACCTTTGGCTTTTTGGGCCACTCGAGTGGCTTGACAACTTCATTTCCAATTCAAAGTCGGGGTGAGAGGATTTGAACCTCCGACCACCTGAACCCCATGTAGCTAGTAGAAAAGGCAGAGGCCGCTTGCCTCCTTCTATGTAATATGATACATTCGTTATAGGTTAAAGTCAATATACGGTTTACTATGGTAAGACCTTTTAAATCTGAATTAGTACTCGAAGAAAGAATCTCCGAGGCGACATTACGAGCATATCACGTTGGCTACGACCAGAATAAATTTAGACTTCAACCTTTAGTTAATGTTATCAGAAAAGTAATCCCCGAATTCTCTTTTGGTTACATAGCTGGAAATCAAATACCCTCTGCAGAGGCAGTTGAGAAATTGAGAGAGGCTGCAATAATAGTATATACAACTGACAAATACCAGAAGCGTGGTGAATTTGGCGAATTAATACTCCATCTGCTCCTTCGTGACTTCTGCAATACTCTACCACTAATTTCTAAGATTTATTTCAAAGATTCCTACAACGTAACTATACATGGCTTTGACGGCGTTCACGTTACAATAGAAGATGGAATTAACAAATTATGGCTTGGGGAATCTAAATTATACACCGATGGCAAATCTGGTGTCATCGATTTGTCCAATGACTTGAGGGAACATTTCGCCGCCGATTATTTACGGCAGGAATTCGATTTAATTTCTAAAAAACTACCTATTGATTTTCCTGAAATAGATCATTGGCGTACTCTGATGGATAAACACCAAAAACTAGACGTTATTTACTCAAGCATTGTTATACCCATGGTCTGTACATACACTAGCGATACTTGCCGAAACCACTGCGAAGAGACCGAAGATTATATTGAAAGTTTCTTATCAGAATGCAAGTATTTAGGGAGCGAATTTCTGTCTCGAAATATCAGAACCGATTTAGATGTTATATTAATGCTACTTCCCGTCTACGACAAAGATGAACTCAATACTGAACTCGATAAAAGATTGAAAGCCATGCAAATTATATGAATATTCAGAATTACAACGACGCAAAAAAATTATTATCTGACGCCACAGAAATTGACTTTGACACTAGTTTCTCTCTAGCCCAACTGTGCTCAAAACTACTTAGAGGCACAGTAACCGAGAATAATGGACGTGAAATAGTTATTCGTATTAAAGACTGTTTGAATAAAGTTGATAATAGAACCTACCCCATATGGAATGACTTATGTGAATCTGCTGGGTTATATCCATACCTAGAAACCGCTTTACTAAAAGGGAGTTCTGTTATTAGACACGAGTTTCATTCCTCCAAGTATTTACAAGACATTTATTTCCACGAAGAACAAAACAAAGTTTCTTTAGAACTTCAGTCAAAAAATAGCGTAATTCTCAGTGCTCCCACCAGTTTCGGCAAAAGCCTACTAATCGAAGATATCATAGCCAGTAAGTCATATAATAATATAGTCGTTGTCCAACCGACACTCGCCTTACTGGACGAAACTAGGAAGAAACTCCTTAATTACTATGACGATTACAAAATAATTGTTTCTACAAGACAGCTTCCCTCAGACACTTTACGAAACGTCTTTTTATTTACACCCGAAAGAGTCGTCGAATATGAAAATTTTCCAAAGATTGACTTCTTTGTTATAGATGAATTTTACAAGCTTAGCCTTGATAGAAAGGATGATAGAGGGGTCATCCTAAATCATGCACTCAACAAGCTCCTCCGTTTCACAACCCTTTTTTATTTTCTCGGCCCAAATGTCGCCAGCATCCCGCCTGAATTTCACGACACCTTCTGTTTCAAGTGGATTGATACAAACTTTTCTACCGTAGCTGTAGATGAATACCCGATGACGCTTACTTCCCCAAGAGACAAAACCTTCAACGAGCTTCAACTCTTCAAACTGCTCAGCTCATTCGACGAACCAACCATGATATACTGCCGTAGCCAGCAGAGAACAATGGAGCTTTCCGAGAGATTCCTACAATACCTTGAGGATAACAACCAAACAAATAGCCACTCAACTTCTGGTAACGATGATATAGCAGAATGGATTGGCATTAACATTCACGACAGGTGGATACTCAAATCCGCACTCCATAACTCCCTAGCATTTCACCACGGTTCACTCCCCCGTCACTTAGGAAGTTCCATAATTGATTCATTCAACAACGAGCGCCTGCAATACCTATTTTGCACGTCTACAATTATCGAGGGAGTAAATACCGCCGCCAAGAATGTAGTTATTTTCGATAAGATGAAAGGTCAAAAGAGATTAGACTACTTTGACTACAGGAATATTGCAGGCAGGTCAGGACGAATGGCGCAGCACTTCATTGGTCGTGTATACAATTTCCACATCCAACCAGACGAGAAAGGAGTAGATGTCGACATTCCATTAATAACCCAAGAACATGCCCCGCTAGAACTTCTTATACAAATTGAGAAATCACAGCTTAAAGCATCATCTGTTGAAAGACTTACAGAATTCGACAACCTTGATAACGAACTACAATCAGCGATAAAGAAGAATTCCGGTTTACCAGTCCAAGGTCAGATTGATTTAGTTAACGAAATCGAACAAAACATGCCTACACTCCATCTTCTTTTGCACTGGAGTAGCCCCTATCCATCTTATGACCAGCTTCGAGCCACAATAGACCTCGCTTGGAGACACTTGCAATCTGGGGCCGAACACAACATTAGCAGCGCAAAACAGCTGACTTACCTAGCGTTTAAATACGCCCACGTTCACTCAATTTCAGCCTTGATCAATGAAAACTTAAAGAGCCAATTTTGGGCAGACAGGGAGCCCAACTTCGACAAACGTGTAAACATAGTGGTTTTTAGAATGCTAGACATCTCTAGACATTGGTTTGACTTTAGATTGCCCAAATTACTCTCGGCAATATCTACCCTCCAACATTATGTCTTCTTCAAACACGGCTATACCCAAGGCGATTATTCTTTTTTTGCTAATATCCTAGAACACGGTAATTTCCCCCCCAATGTTGCCATGCTCTTAGACTATAATGTTCCTCCATCAGCTGTAGTTAAAATCTCCAGACACATCGACCCAGAAGCCAGCCCGGAAGACGTACTTGTCATGCTGGCTCAATCTGAACTAGAAGAGTTTGGACTTATTCCTTATGAGATTAATAAAATAAACGCCATAACTCGACGCAAAACATAGTTTTATACACCACTAAAAAAGCCAACCCCAGCACCCAGCCCCAACTTTAAACATATTTTAATTCCATAACTCTAACTGTTGCTCATTCCCATCTTCACCACTAAATCGGCTCCTCCCCTCACGCTTATCGACCCTATTTCCCCCAGAAACACCCTTCCATTTTTCCGCCTGTTTTTTAAACAAGCCTACCCAGCCATATTTCCGAACATCTACAAATATATCAAACCAGCAATTAGTTTCTCTCCTTTCTTCAAAAGTAATTAACGAAAGCCTCACCAACTCATCATCAGGAACATAAATTCCTTTCTCTTTCTTGTAGAATCTGCCAAACTCCCACCAGTAGGGGAACACCCAGTTTTGGCCTCGAAAAAAGGCAGAGACCGCTTGCCTCCTTATCTTGGGGTGGATTATAATCTTCCCCGGCCTGGTTCGGCTTGTGGAGGTTGTGATTTCAGCGACATCTTGCTCGAGGAATGCTCATGTCTCTAACAAGATTCATCAAGGATGCACTGAGGAAGCCTGAAGCAATCCCAACCCCTGGTGCCATAATCTACAATGCGACAGTGGCAAAAGTTCTTCGAAAGCCTGAAACAAAGATAGCTAATGACATAGTGGAAAAGATGGGAAACGGGACTATTCTTGATTTAGGTTCGGGAACAGGCTATTTATCAATAGAGATTGCCAAGAGGGCACCCGGCCTACAGGTCTATGGCATCGATCTCAGCAGGCAAATGGTCAAGATTGCAAGACGCCATGCCAAAGGCGTTGATAATGCTCGATTTGTGTTTGGCAATGCGGCTAAACTCCCTTTCAAGGATAATTCAATAGACCTTGTGATTAGTACGGGCGCTTCGCACCATTGGAAGGCACCACGCATGGTGTTTGATGAATGCTATCGTGTTCTAAAAACCGGCAAGGAAGCCTGGATATACGACGGGTGTCCTGAGGTTTTCAACAACCGGGCTGATAGAAGAAAAATTAACGAGAAATATGGGTTCCTGGTTGGCCGACTCGGATACAGAGTCTCTACACTACATGGTTTCACCGGGGAAGAATACCAGACCGTAATTAAGGGTATGCTAGAGCAAACGGCATTCAAAGGCAACTACCAGATGGCGCTAACAGATATTTGGATGAAGATTACGCTTAAGAAACGCAAGTGAGCACGTTTGCTGTTTCACGGCTTTTTGATTGCTCGTCACGTTCAACTGGGCAACAACATGACATAATGTGCAGTTAAGTAACAAAAGCCTGTGTTGTTATCCAACATTCCTGACTAAAGTGCAATTTGCTCACTCGCGGCTTGACAGCGTAGGGGGGGGATATACTATAGGCTAGGATTCTGGAAAAACTAAACTATTACCCCCAGAGGCTGTTCACAGAGCTCGAGTGGAAGCTTTGCGTTCAAAGAAATCATTGGGAGAGTAGCTTGAGCAGGCAAGAGACGAGAGGATTGAAAGAGAACAAAGGAAGGTTAAATAGACAAGACCTGCGACAACAGGTCTTTCTGAGTGAGATAGGTAATGGTATTTTTTAGCTATTCTTATTGTAAAACAATCCCTCAAGCAAGGGCTCAGGGACACAAAGCGTGGGTATGCCTTTAAGCCCTGTTTTATTGGGATCGGTGTCAGTGTCCTCTCTAGCACCAATAGCGAGGCTCGCAGGAATATGGGAAGTCAACGATGACAGTGCTAGACAAGATTGAGGCTTTTTCAAACGGCCGAAGTCAGAAGTCAAAGGTACTGAGAAAAAGGTAGCTGAGCCTGCTGAGACAAAGGCGGCCGAGGCTCCTGAAAAGAAGGCAGGCAAAAGCAGCTAGCAAAGGCGAAGATATCAATAAGGCTCAGGTCCGGCACTTTGATCAGGACTGGCTAAGGAAAGCCCAGATTGTGAAGAAAAAAGGGGTGAGAGACGAGGTAGTAGCAATACCGTCTGATGAAATGCAGTAAATACAGAAGAAGGTAGCACAAAAGATGGAGTACGAGGTTTTAAGTCCTTGAGGTGAAGTTGATGCGGTGCCACCGATGAGTCTTCAGCCCCGGGTGGGAGATCTAAGAAGCAAGACGATCGGCCTGTTTGCCGGTTACAAAGGACACTGGGTTCTCGTCCTGAGGGAAGTTGAACGACAACTGAAGGAGAGCGCAAATCAAAAGAGACCTCTGGCAACAGGTTCCTTGTGAAGGATTACGGGCCTGAAGTCTTGAACGGGGACTAATGACGAGAAGAATAGGCGTATTTGAGACGATGCAAAAGCATTACCAGCAGCGTGACCTAGCCGCCAGGGAATGGAAGGAAAGAGGGGGAAAGGCGGTAGGTTACTTCTGTAACAAGGTTCAGTCGACAAAATATTTTTCTCGACTTCAAATCCTCTGATGGCAAAACTTTGATTCCAAGTTTCGCAACGAGGTCAGTTCTCTCTTCGAAAGTCGACTCCATTAAATTTCGGTCACGGAGGGCCTTCAGTTCCTGCCGCAGCAACTCGGTTTCAATGGCACTGAGACTTCTGTTTGCCATCTGCGTATTTAATCTTCTAATCTCCGATTCTGCTCTGGCAATGGCTTGACGATGTTCGCCAAGTTTAGCTTGGACTTCTTCGGGTGTGTAGAATCCCTTCTCCCAACCTTATTTTAATAATTAAACTATTGAATTATATATTTTTTATTGTATAATAACCAAGGGGAATTGTAAAGAGGCGATTAGATGTGCTCAAGAGGAACTTGTGAGGAGGGATAGAATATGGCTGAGAAATCTGCGCGACACGTGAACATAGAGAAAATGCGTCAGGAGATCCTATCCATGAACCTTAGCCGCCTGGTAGTTTTCTCCGACGTGATGAACAGGTATCTTCTCCTGAGGGCAAAGGGTGACGCTCGCACCTGGTTAAGAGTCTACGCCGTTACTTTCATAATAACGAGGGGGGGTAAAGTGACGCCTACCGAGCTTGCAAAAATTTTGCTCCGGTCCAGAAATAGCGTGTCTCAGCTCATCGGTGGACTGGAAAAAGATGGCTTGGTGAGAAGGTATCATAGCACGGAGGACCGTAGGACTGTTTATGTGGAAGTGACGTCAGATGGCCTATCGTTCATCAAGGCAAGGCTTAAAGTTGTTAAATCGCTTGAGGAAGAAATTAAGTCTTGTCTTGATGACGGTGAACTTCGGATCATAGTTGACCTGACTCGTAAATTAAGACTTAGACTGATTGAAAAGCTCACTGGCCTGAAGTCTTGAACGGCGATTAATGGCGATAAAAATGGGCGTATTTGAGATGATACAAAAGCATTACCAGCAGCGTGACCTGGCTGCCAGGGAATGGAAAGACAGAGGGGGAAAGGTGGCAGGTTACTTCTGTGACAATGTTCCCGAGGAAATGATTCTAGCTGCCGGCTTCTTCCCTTTCCGAATCAGCGGTGACCCGTGGGGTGGCACAGAGTTGGCGGACAGATATACTGAACCGTTTTACCAGCCTGATGTGCGTTCCATGCTTAATATGCTTCTCAGCGGGCGGTATGATTTTCTGGATTTCCTGATTATCCCCTATTCCAGGGATGCTATTCTCGCATTGTACTATCACCTGGACAAGGTGCAACAGATTGACCCTGCCCTGAAACTTCCCGAACGTTATCTTTTTGATATACCTCGTACAAGGTTCTGGCTGTCTGGCCTTTATATGCGTGACAGACTGCGTGAGCTCAAAAAGAAACTTGAGGAATGGTCGGGGAAAGAGATTTCCAATAAGTCGCTATCAAGAGCCATAGCTATCGGAAATGAAAACAAGATGTTGCTGAAGAAAGTTGCCGCCCTCAGAGCAGCCGAGCCACCGCGCATCTCAGGGAGAGAAGCGCTGCAGATAATCGGCTCAGCCATGTTTATACTTAAGGAGGAACATAACAAGTTACTCAGACAATTCCTGAAGGAGACCGATGGGCTTCCTGCCAGAGATGGTGTAAGGCTATTTGTCGAGGGAAGCCCTATTGATAATTTGCAATTATATGAACTTGTTGAATCTTGCAACGCTACGATTGTTGGTGAGGATAACTGCTGGGGCAACAGATATTCTGACGACCCGATAGACCTATCTCTTGACCCTTTAGAGGCTATTGCCGAGAGATATCACCTTAAATCACCCTGTCCCCGGATGCATTTTATGGATAAGAGAGTGGATTATTGCCTGCGGAGCGCGCTAGAGGCGAAGACGCAGGGGGTACTCTTTTTCTTTCTTGAGTGGGATAATGCTCCGGCCTGGGAATATCCTGACCAGAAGAAGGCACTGGAGGAGAAAGGTATACCTACTATTTGTTTTGAGATGCAGAAATACCAGTTATCAGCTACTGCTAAGAAGCAGATAAAAACCAGTCTTAAGCGATTTATTGAAGCTATAGGCAGGCAGAGGTAGACAATGGCTGACAGTTTATTAGGCGGCTTTCGGGCTTTGGATCTAACGGATGAGAAAGGGTTTGTCTGCGGTAAGATTCTGGCGGCTTTGGGGGTTGAGGTAATAAAGATTGAGAAACCCGGCGGAGACCCGGCGCGAGGCATTCCCCCTTTTCTCCACAACACACCGGATGCTGAAAAAAGTCTGTACTGGTATGCTTTTAATACCGACAAGCGGAGCATAACCCTTAATCTCGAGGTGAGGCAGGGGCAAGACCTGTTCCGTAAACTGGCACAGAAGGCTGACTTCGTGCTGGAGTCATTTGCTCCAGGCTATATGGACAGCCTGGGACTTGGTTATGAGGCGTTAAGGCAAGCAAATCCCAGGATCATTGTGACCTCGATAACCTCCTTTGGGCAGAAAGGCCCATATACTCAATACAAGGGGAGTGATCTGATCGCCTCTGCGATGGGTGGGGTTTTGCTAACTACCGGAGACCCAGACCGGCCACCGGTTCGGGAGGGGCCTGATTCTATATACTTCCACACCGGTGCTGCCGCGGCTTTAGGGACAGTAATTGCCCATTGCCATCGGGAAATCACCGGTGAAGGACAACAGGTTGATGTTTCGCTGCAGGGAGTTGTTGCCAGCAGAACCTTTACTAATTTGATCATTTGGGAGTTTAAGAAACAGTTGATAAAACGGAGTGGTAGTGTGCGCAAGATTGGTGCTCGTGCTACCCGATGGATCTGGCAATGCAAGGATGGATATGTGTTCTGGGCATTTATGCCTGGTAAGTTTGGAGCGCCGGCTAATCGCGTCCTGTCAAAATGGATTGACGAGGATGGATTAGAAAATCCACTGAACAAGGTAACCAACTGGGACGAATTTGACCTTACTGCAATATCCAGAGAGGAACTTGACGCTCACGAGGAGGCGATAGCCAAGTTCTTCATGAACCACACCAAGAAAGAAATTGCCGAGGAGGGATTGAAAAGAGGATTAAATGCGGCTTCGATAGACTCTCCTCCTGATGTGCTCGAGAATCGCCAGCTTGAAGCACGGGGCTATTGGGTGGACTTAGAACATCCCGAATCGGGTAGCACGCTTATGTATCCAAAACAGTTCTTTTTGTGTAATGAGACGGAGAATTTTATGAAGCGTCGGGCGCCGCTTATCGGTGAGCACAACGAAGATATCTATGTAAAAGAGCTGGGATTGTCAAGCACCGAAATTGCGGCTTTGAAGAAGGCAGGTGTTATATGAAAAGGAAGAACAAATTAGGTGAACTAGGAGAAGTATGGAAAAGCAGGCATTAGCTGGAGTAAAGGTTGTGGATTTTGGCTGGGCCTTAGTGGGTAGCTTGACTGGTAAACATCTGGGTGACCATGGAGCTCAGGTAATCCGTGTTGAATCTAGCACGCGTCCAGACCTCACCAGAATGGACCGGACGGTCTCCACGACAAAGGGCTTGGATGATAATCCAATGTTTACCCATTTTAATACCTCAAAATATAGCATGGCTCTCAACTTGAAGCATCCTCGGGCACGGGAGGTCATAGATAGGCTTATTCGCTGGGGTGACGTAGTCAATGCAAACTTCACTCCTGGGACATTGAGCAAGCTGGGTTTTGGCTACGAATATATTAGAGGTATAAAGCCGGATATAATTATGGCTGAAGGTAGCGCCTACGGCCAAACAGGTCCCCTAGCACAGGAATGGGGTGTCGACGGAACAGGTGCCGCGTTGTCAGGTTATCTTCATCTCACGGGATGGCCAGACCGGGGACCGGTTGCTCCTAATCTCCCTTATAGTGATGTTGTGCTTCCGCTCTTTATTGCCACAGCCATTGTCGCTGCCCTGGACTATAAGCGCAGGACCGGGAAGGGGCAATATATAGACGCCAGCATGATTGAAGTTTGCAGTCATCAAATTACTCCGGCCCTTCTTGACTGGGAAGCTAACAGACACTTACAGACTCGCAATGGTAACCGCATCGCCTATGCTGCTCCTCATAGTGTCTTTCCCTGTCAGGGAGATGACCGGTGGTGCGCCATTGGGGTGTTTACTGATGGTGAATGGGAAGCTTTCTGTCACGCAATAGGGGACCCGCCTTGGACAAAAGAGCCGAGGTTCGCCACCTTAAACTCCAGGAAAGAGAACGAAGACGCACTGGAAGAGCTAGTATCAGAATGGACCGAGCAGCATTCAGCTGAGGAAGTTATGCAAATAATGCAGGCAGCCGGTGTGGCGGCAAGCGTGGTGCAAACTGTGCAGGACTTGTTGGAACACGACCCGCAACTGAAAGAGAGGGAGTTTCTGGTGCCACTGAAGCACCCGGTAATGGGAGCCTTTGGTCACCCAACTCCTCCCTACAAATTGCTGAAGACCAAAGCACAGGTGAGGACTTCCCCATGTTTGGGTGAACACACCGAGTACGTGTGTACCGAGTTCCTGGGCATGTCTCATGAGGAGTTTGCAGAACTGTCCCAGCAGGAGGTATTTAGGTAGAGGAGGTTGATAGATGAGTGAAGTAAGAAGCGTTGATAATCAACTCGAGACCGGTAGCAGGCAAGGAGAGAGGAGCGTTAAGCAGTTGAAGAGCTCCATCGAGGCCACTGCCTACCAGAAAGAATGGTTCAAAAAAATGAGAGAGAGAATCATCGGAGGTGAGCCCTTTGCTATCGCGCAAGCTGATACCCCTCATGAAATATTCCTTGCCATGGATATACCGGTGGTGTCGGTTCAATGGTGGTCGGCAGTGATCGCTGCCAAGCGGCTGTCCCCCTATTACTTCGATTTGATGAACGAACGGGGCTACCAAAGGAACCTTTGTCGTTACTGCTGCCTGCCATTGGCTTGTACTATGGACCACAATCCAGAGCGTGCCCCTTGGGGGGGATTGCCCAAACCCACGGTGCTATTAGCGGAATTAACATGTGACTCACTTTCAAAGATATTTGAGCTCTGGGCCCGTGAGTATGACTGCTACTTCTTTCCTCTTGAGCATACCGCCAGCATAGCGTCCCACTCCCGCTGGTGGGAAAGGATAAAGCACTATTGGCCCGAGGTAATCGAGCCGCACAGACTGGATTTGAGAGTTGAAGAGCTGAAAGCGCTGATAAGATTTCTGGAGCTTACTGCCGGAAAGACTCTCAACCATGCCAAGTTCATAGAAGTCATGGAGCTGGTAAATGAACAAGCGGAATACTTCAAGAAAACGCGTGACTTGATAGCTGAGACCAGTCCTTGCCCGGTAAGCTTACCCGACCAATTGCCCAGCACTATGATTCCACAGTGGCACCGCGGCACGCCGTGGGGAGTTGAGCACGCCAGAATGTTTTATGAAGAGGTGAAGGAGAGGGTAGATAGGGGCGAGGCAGCTTGCCAAAAGGAAAAACTCAGGCTGATGTGGATTGGGGCAGGACTCTGGCATAATATGGCTTTTTACCAGCACTTTGAGGAGAAGTACGGTGCCGTTTTTGTCTGTTCCATATATCTCTCTAATGCTGCCGATGGCTACGCTCGGGATTCGCTTAATGACCCGTTGAGAGCTTTAGCCAGCCGCCATGTGGTTGGGCCGACTTCGTATGGGTCGATACGCGACCCGGATTGGCTCCTGAAGGAGGCAAAGTTACACAAAGTCAATGGAGCGGTTATGATAATAAATAGAAGCTGCATACGTGATATCGGACGCATGTTCACCAAGATTGTTTTCGAAAATGCCGGTATACCGCTACTTACCATCTATGCCGACGTTGTCGATGCCAGGGAGTGGGATGATGAGAAGGTCAAATCCCAGGTTTCCAACTTTATTGAAGAAAGGCTTTTATCATAAAGGGGGTAAGAGATGGCAGACAAGATACTCACGATGATGGCTGTAGGGGATTTGATTCTTGACGAGCCACAAGCCGAAAGCTATTTTGCTTATGTGGCGCCGCTGCTGAAGTCGGCCGATGTGGTAGTTGGACAAGGAGAGGTCGTCTTTACCGACCGTGGTTTTTGTGCATCAACAGATGTGGCCGCTCCACCTTGTGACCCCGCTAACATGAGTGCTATACCCTTTGCCGGCTTTAACGTAATCACCCTTGCCGGCAACCATGTCTGGGATTCAGGCCCACCAGGGATAGAGGACACAATAGCTGGTCTTCAAAGTTATGGTATTGCCGTTGTTGGCGCCGGGATGAATATCAACGAGGCTAGACGCCCAGCCATAGTAAAGCGTAATGGCACAACCTTTGGTTTTCTGTCCTACAATTGTGTTGGACCCAAGGAATCCTGGGCGACCAGTAAGAAGTCGGGTTGTGCCTATGTGAATATCCTTACCCACTATGAACTAGACCATGCGACCCCCGGAGGTCCTCCGTCCGTATACACCTTCGCTGAGCCCAAAAGTCTGGCCTTGATGGTAGATGATATCCACAAGCTCAGTTCCCTTTGTGATGTTCTGGTAGTTGCTTTACACAAGGGTCTCGGGCATGTACCAGCTAAACTGGCACAGTATGAAAAGGAGGTATCATATGCCGCCATCGATGCCGGAGCCGACCTTATTCTGGGTCATCACGCTCACATACTCAAAGGAATCGAGCAGTATAAAGGGAAAACGATATTTCACGGCTTATGCAATTTCGTTACTGTCACCCGAGCCCTGGCCCCTGACCCCACCCAGGACTCCCAACAGTGGGCTATGAGGAGGAAGGAACTCTTTGGGTTCGCGCCCGACCCTGAGTATCCAACCTACCCCTTCCACCCTGAGGCAAAGCAAACAATAATTGCCAAGTGCACCATAAGTGAGGGTAAGATTACGAGGACTAGTTACCTCCCCTGTTTGGTCAACAAGAAGGGACAACCGGAGATACTCAAGAATGACCAAATGGGACAGCAGGTCTTCAATTACGTGGATAAGATAACGCAGTCCGCCGGTCTGAACACCCGGTTTGAATGGGACGAAAATGAAGTAGTAATCCGTTGATATGGAATTAGCGGCGTCATCAACATGGCGGGGGAACCTTGTGTTTGGCGCTCAAGAAAAATTCACATCTAGCACAAACATTAATAAAAGTTCAGTTAAGTGAATCAGACAACTACAAAAATGCCCGATATTGACAGGAAAATCAGAATTTTATATCATATATTTACATATACATAGATTTAACCAATTAACAGGAAATTAACAGGATTTTAACATCTATAATATATAATTCGATATTGGTTAAAAAGATGAAGAAGGGAGGTGATGAGGAGCCATTTTACGACGGGAAGCTTATCTCAAGTGGCAGAACCAATATTATCAATGAAAGGAGGTATGCGTATGGTTTTATGATTTATGACAGGAAGCAGTGGCACAGTTTTGAAAAGTTTAGAAAGGAGGAAGAAAAGTGAAGAATAAAGTACTTTTAATCTCGTTAGCGGTGGTGTTAGCTATCAGCTTGGGTGTTGTCGGCTGTACTGTGGAGCCCCCACTCGATATAACACTAACATACGCTTCGTTCTATGGCTCAACCCATACCTTCTCCAAGGCGGATATAGCCTGGATGAATAAGGTAGAGGCGGATACCGACGGCCAGGTTGCCTTTGAGGTGTATTGGGGCGCAACCTTAATCAGCAGAACGGAGAGCTGTACGGAGCTCGTCGCCGGGGTTGCCGATCTTGCCTATGTTGGCCCCGGCTATTCCGCAGCTGGATACGATATTGACAAGGGAGTTCTGGCGTTCTACTACGGGGTTCCCGGCTATGATGCCCGACGTTTTCTTCTCAAAACAATCTGGGACGAATTCCCTGAGTATGAGGCGGAATTTGCCGACATGAAGATTATGTGCACAGCCGTTAGCTCGACCTATCAGCTTTTAAGCAACACGCCCGTCCGTACTCTAGCCGATTTATCGGGCTTGCGGGTGAAAGCCACGGGGAGCTTCATAGACATGATCAATGCACTGGGAGGCGAGGGCATAAGCATGCCTATGGGGGATGTTTATACCGCTTTGCAGAAAAACGATATACAAGGTGCTTTAGTCCCCTACTCGACCATCGAGGCATTCAGCTTTTATGAAGTGGCAGATTACATGACTATCCTGGACCTAACCAGCGGGTGTCGTCCGGCGAGGGCAATGAACCTGGATGCCTACAACAGCCTGCCAGAGGATTTCCAGCAGATTTTTGACGACAGCATTCCGTTCTGGGAGGAAGAGGATGATGTGTGGCGGGCAAGTGATGATGTAACCGGTAAGGAACTCGGCGAGCAGGAAGGCATGGAGTTTATCCAGCTATCAGCTGAGGATTTAGCCACCGTTTACGACTCGCTGGAACCCATAATGCTTGGAGTGGCAGCCGGGCTTGATGATAAGGGACTTCCCGGAACCGAAATCTTTTTGAGGATACGGGAGCTCATAGACTTAGAGGCGTGGGAGTAGTATTAACTGACATATAGAGAACTTAAACCCTGATACTTAGATAGAATGGTAATAATTTCTTGCTTGGGGCAAGGGGCGACTGTGGGATGCCCCTTGCCCCAAGGCAAGAGGTCTTGGGACGGAAAGGATAGCATATTTGGCTAAACTTGTTCGTCGAATAGGCGGGTGGGGTATGGCGTTGGGTGCTGCGTTCCTGGCAGGGATGATGGTACTCATTACGGCAAGCGTTATTAGCCGACGTGCTGGCAATGTCATACAGGGTACCTACGAGCTATCTGAGCTTATGATAGTCGTGACCGCTGCCTTTGCCTTGGGTTATGCGGCGCTGAACAAAACTCATATTGTAATAAAAGTTGTGGTGGAGCGATTTCCCCAGCGGGCTCAGGCCATTCTGGGAGCTGTTATGTCCTTCATTTCCCTAGCTACCTGGGCAATGGTAGCCTGGACAGGCGTTCTTATTCTGTCTAAAAGGTGGCTCAATGAAGAAAGTGAATATCTCTCGGTTCCTTACCTCCCGTTTAGACTTATCTTTTTGCTCGGCGTAGTCCTGGTCTGTTCGATATACCTGATCGACCTAATCAGGGCGCTGAGACAGGCTGTGCGTAAATGAGCCCGATCGTCGTAGGCGTTATCGGTTTCGTTGTCCTTTTTTCCCTTTTAGCCTTTGGATTGCCCATTGGCGTTGGCATGGCTGTGGTGGGCTTTGGTGGGCTATGGTATTTGATATCGCAAGGTGCTGCCATCGTCAAACTGGGAATTATCCCGTTTGAAGTGATGACTAATTGGGGTTTGGCCACCCTGCCCCTCTTTCTACTTATGGCTCACATTGTCTTTGCCGCTGGGTTTAGCCGGGATCTGTATAACGTTGCCGCAAAATGGTTGGGGCACCAACGTGGGGGTATAGCTATGGCTACCGTGGGAGGATGTGCCGGGTTTGCTGCGGTAAGCGCCTCCAGTCTAGCCACAGCAGTTACCATGGGTCTGGTGGCTTTACCAGAAATGAAAAGGTATAACTATGACCCGGCGCTGTCTACCGGCTGTATCGCCGCCGGGGGTACTATGGGGCAAATGATTCCCCCCAGCGCCGGCCTTATTACGTATGGGATAATCACCGGAACATCCATAGGGAGGCTTTTTGCCGGCGGCCTGATACCCGGAATAATCGAGGGCGTCTTTTATATTATCACCATTTATATTCTCTGTCGGTGGAAGCCTAGCCTTGGACCTCGAGGACCCCGCTATAGTCTTAAAGAAAAGGTGATGTCTTTTGCCGGCTGCGGCGAGTTAATAGGGTTAATAATCCTTGTTCTGGGGGGTATCATATTTGGTTGGTTTTCTCCTACTGAAGCCGGGGCGATAGGTGCTAGCGGGGCTATCGCTTTCTCCCTGTTCAGAAGGCGACTCAATTGGGAAAAATTCAAGCATGCCCTGGTTGAAACGATGAAGACCACGGGCATGCTTTATGGCATCCTGATTGGCGCCTTTGTTTTTAAATACTTCATGGCGGTAACCACTATTCCGTTTGCGCTTGCCGATTTTGTCGGCGGGCTGCCTCTGTCCCCCCTAGCCATTATGGCACTTATTATGGTAGTGTATTTATTCCTTGGCGCCGTTATGGATGCGCTGACCATGATTCTGCTTACCATACCAATTTTCTTTCCCCTAGCTATGAGCTTGGGCTTTGACCCAGTATGGTTTGGCGTAATACTAGTGGGAATGACGGAGATAGGGTTGATTACCCCTCCCATAGGTATGAATGTGTATGCCATCTCCGGAATAGCTCCCGATGTGCCGATAACTACCATATTTAAAGGTGTAATTCCGTTCCTCATAGCTGATGTTTGTCGTATGGCTCTTTATTTGCTTGTTCCCGCAGTCGTACTGTTTTTGCCCAGCATCATGATACTGTAATGCATTTTGGTTCAAAATGCGCTTAGCTGTTTTGGTATGAACACGAGGACCTTTCCTCCACAGCAAGACCCCCCCTATAATAGCCCCAAAATCGGGGGTATTAAGCAGGCCTAAGGGAGTATCACTAGCTAGGGCATGGATAGGAGGTAAGTAGATTGAACAAGGAGGAGGCCGGGTTATCCCCGGAAGCAAAGCTGGAGGCGATGTTCGAGTCCTGGCTTGCGCCACCGGGGATAGATTTTGTCAGCCCCGAAGCTGAGAAGGCGTACCGGGAAAGGGCAACCAGGATAAAGAACGCCATTCAGTTGAAGATGCCGGATAGGGTGCCGGTTATACCTCTTGTCGGGTTTTTCCCTGCCCATTATGCCGGGATAACGACTCAAGAAGCGATGTACGACTGCGAGAAGGCTTGCCAGGCATATGAAAAATATACCTTCGATTTTGCGCCAGATGCACATCGCGGCCCTTATGGGCTTGGGCAGGTCTACGATATTATTGACTATAAGCTTTTTGTATGGCCAGGGCATGGCACTGGTGTCAATATGCCATTCCAGTGCGTTGAAGGTGAGTATATGAAAGCTGATGAATATGACGCGCTGATTCAGGCCCCATCCGATTTCTGGATGAGAGTTTATTTACCCCGTATTATCGGCGCGCTTGAGCCATTCAGCAAGCTCTCTCCATTTCACAGGGTAATTGAAATAGCTGGTGTCGGCAGCCTTGTCTCGCAGTACGGTAGGCCCGAAATCCGCGCCGCATTCGAGGCCCTATTCCAAGCCGGAGAGGAAGCCATGAAATGGAGAGAGGTCCTCATTACCAGCCATAAAAAGGTAATGGCGGCCGGGTTCCCACTGTTGCGCGGTGGCCGCTGCCGAGCACCTTTTGACGTGCTCGGTGATACCCTAAGGGGAACACGGGGCATAATGCTGGATATGTACCGGCAACCAGATAAGCTTATCGAGGCTATGGAAAGGCTGACACCCCTGATGATTGAAATGGGGGTATCAGGGGCGCGTTCCGCAGCTATGCCCCTGGTGTCAATACCCCTACACAAAGGTGCCGATGGTTTTATGTCTGATGAGCAGTACAAGACGTTCTACTGGCCCACCTTCAGAAAGCTAATGCTGGGTTTAATTGAAGAAGGATGCATACCACTACCCTTTGCCGAAGGCTCCTACAATTCGCGTCTGGAGGTTATCAGGGATTTGCCCAAAGGCAAGGTGGTATGGATGTTTGACACAACAAACATGGCCAGGGCTAAGGAAATCCTGGGTGATAGAGCCTGCATCTATGGCAATGTGCCGGGGGCAATATTATGCACAGGAACCACCGATGACGTGAAGGCATACTGTAAGCAACTTATAGACGTTGCTGGTAAAGGCGGCGGCTTCATCCTATCCTCCGGGGCAATACTCGACACCGCCAAACCGGAAAACGTGCGAACTATGATAGAATTCACCAAGGAATACGGTATATATGTTTGAAGAGATCAAAAAGGATGCCATATTCTATGAGAGGTCTGGAGGTAGTGTCACCCTATCCGGTGGGGAACCTTTAGCGCAACCGCAGTTTGCGACCAGTATACTCGGGTTGTGTAAGGGGGCCTACATCCACACGGCTCTGGAGACATGCGGCCACGCGGAGTGGGGGATATTTGAAGAAGTGCTGAAGTCTGTTGACCTCCTGCTGTACGACTTCAAACACATGGATCCTATGAAACACAAGAAGTACACCGGTGTCTCAAATCGTCTGATGCTGGATAATGCGAGGCGAGCCTCTCATAAGCTATCTATCCCTGTGTGGGCCCGGATACCTGTAATACCAGGGTATAATGACTCGGCGAAAAACATTGAAGCCACTGCCAGGTTTATAGCCGAGGAACTCGGAAACTGCGTAAAGCGGGCCAGCCTCTTGCCTTACCACCGGCTGGGGGAGACAAGGTTTGAAAGACTGGGAGTGAATTACTCAGTATCCACCAGTCCACCCAGTGAGGAACACTTACAGGAGCTTCAAAGGGTCTTCGAGCGTTTTGGCCTGCCAGCTTACATTGGTGAATAGCAGAATTTAGGCTTGCCCGCTTGTGAGAGATATGGAGGCCAAAAACTATAAAGTTTTCTATGGGTGGTGGATCGTCGGTGCTGGTTTCTTCATTGCGGTGTATATCGGTGGCTTCATCTACTTCGGTTTCACCGCTGTTTTTGAGCCCATAGCCAGCGATTTTGGCTGGAGCTACGCCCAAGTTTCCTTCGCAGCATCACTACGTGGCCTGCAGACGAGCTTTCTCGCCCCAATTGTAGGATTGCTTATGGACCGTTGGGGGCCGAGAAGACTGGTTTTCACTGGAGCCGTTATTATTGGCCTCGGTTTATTGCTTTTAAGCCGCATCAACTCCCTCGCCACCTTCTATGGAGCCTTCATTTTGATAGCTATGGGTGTAAGCACTTGTATTGGCGTTGTACCTATAGCGACTGTGGGTAACTGGTTTCAAAAGAAGGCCACCCTGGCTACGGGTATTTTAGTCAGCGGCGCCGCCGTCGGAGGCCTCATGGTTCCCTTAGCAACGCGACTCATTGACATATTCGAATGGCGGACGGCGATGGCAATCTTTGGCTTCGGTGCGTGGGGCATCCTTTTGCCGTTGTCACTTCTTTTTCGGCATAAGCCCGAGCAATATGGCTATTTGCCAGACGGTGACTTTCACAGGAAGCTACCCGCCAGCGAAGGCCAGTCCTCAGCACAAGGCAACAAGTTGGATATCGGAGTTAAGCAAGTCTTGAAGAGTAAAACTTTTTGGCACATCGCAATGGGATTTATGTGCCATATTCTAGTGATGAACGCTGTCATAACCCATATAATGCCTTATCTGAGCAGCATCGGCCTCACCAGGTCGTTCTCTAGCCTAATGGCTAGCGCCATACCAGCAACGAGTATTGTGGGCCGCCTCGGCTTTGGTTGGCTTGGCGATAAATTTGATAAAAGGAGGGTAGCAACTCTGGGCTTTGTACTCGCCAGTTTAGGTTTGCTTTCTTTGGGCTATGTCGCCACTGCGGGGACACGGATACTTGTACCATCACTTGTCCTTATAGGCATTGGATGGGGAGGGCCTGTCCCCATGATGCCAGCTTTGGTGCGGGAATACTTCGGCAGAGTCAGATTAGCCACCGTCCTTGGCCTGGTTATGGGTGTAGCAGCGCTAGGTGTCATGGCAGGCCCGCTTCTGGCGGGGTTGACATTTGATAGACTCGGTAGCTACCAAGTTGCATGGTTGGGTTTTGCCGGGTTAGTCGTTGCCGGTATAATCAGCTTGGTCACCACACCTTCAGTTGGCACTAAAATATGAATCCACAAACGGAGACACTGAGAGCACACAATCGAGTGGACAATACACAAAGGGTAATTATTTTTGCCTACAAAATTTTATGGTAAGCCAAAGGCCATTGAAGAACTGGAGGCTGTAAGGAGGTTTTTCCCACCTCCCCCTTGTTGTAGAGACTGCTGGAAATTGCTGGAAATGGGTAACTAAACCCTTTTAGCGTGCAAGTAAAGACTATTTTTACTCTTACAATTACCCTGAAATGTTACGCTCCAAATCTTAAAGTTAACTCCCCACAGGTAACAAAACTAAGCGTTAGTGCAAACTGCCGTCCTTATATTCAAAGTTTTAACAGGATTATTATATTTAGCATAAAAGAAGCAAATCCCACGAGGTATAAAAATGAATGCGTTGTTGCATCTGTCAGCAAGAAATTGTAACCGAGAATCCAAAGAGGTATTTCTGCAAGCGTTGTTGGAGTGACTGGAATGATACCATCTTGAATAAGGCGTCTTGGATTACCTACTGTATCAATGATGAGCACCAGCAAAGAAGGCAGGCCCGCAAGGATAAAGAATTGGTTTATCTCGGTAATGAGTTTGATGTGGGTGATTTTGATGGTGAATTTAGGTTAGTGTCTACGAAAGAGTATTATGAGGAATGGGATTAACTTTGAAGGGAGAGCGGAGACGTTCTCTCTTTTATTGTGGCTGTGGGAGGCGGATGCTTAATCCAGAGTTAGGTCCAGCGGGGCCTGACCACTTTATTTCCAATTCAAAGTCGGGGTGAGAGGATTTGAACCTCCGACCACCTGAACCCCATTCAGGTGCGCTACCAGGCTGCGCTACACCCCGTCGCCCTGACTTCCATTAATATGTTATCATAGTTACCGCAGCAAAGAAAATATCAGATTGGCAGGTTGTGATTCTTGGCTAAGAAACAGAAAAAGGCTACACCTAAGCGAGCCCCTACTAAGCACCAACTTTCTAAATGGCAGCGCCAGACGAAAATACGCCGAATTGTGATAATCGCTGCCGTTGTTTTCCTGGCTGGCATTATAAGCTGGGTGGGCTATGGATACTACAAGGACAGAATTGCGCCTTCTCGTGAGGTTGTGATCAAGGTAAACGATGCTTCATTCACTATGGGTTACTACGTAAAGATGCTCGATGCTTACACTGCAGGCATGAACTCCACGAGCATCTATTATTATGGCGATTATATTGCTGATATGGTTGCCGATGAGATTATCAATGCTGAATTGTTAAGACAAGGAACTAACAACCTGGGCATTGAAGTTACTCCTGAGGAGATAGACGCAGGGCTAAAAGAACGTGAGTGGCCCAATGATAGGGTATATCGAGATATAATTAGCTCTGACTTATTGCCGGAAAAGCTTGAGGAATACTTTGATTCCCAGCTACCAGATACAATGGAGCAAGCTCACGTGCAAGTAATGCTTGCGGAGAGCGAAGAGGTAGCCGATGAAGTGATAACCAAAATTGAAGCCGGCGGTAACTTCACCGCTTTAGTTGGGGAGTTTTCCTGTAACTCCTCGATTGAAGGCGATTTGGGTTGGTTGCCCCAAGAGCTAATACCCAGTACCCTCATAGGAGACGTCGCTTTCAACATTACACCGGGCGAGATAAGCCAGCCTATTTATGATGAAACAGCGACCAAAAACGTCGGCTACTGGCTTATAGAGGTTACCGAGAGGCAAGATGAGGAGGTAGAAGCTAGGGCCATGTTGCTGGACAGCGAGGCGGAAGCAGAGCGGGTTAAAGCCGAATTGGTTAGTGGAAACTTCAGCTCTCTAGCTAAGGAATACTCCCAGCATGAAAGCAAAGATGAAGGTGGTGAGCTTGGTTGGCTGAAACAAGGGGATATGGGCAGCGAGGCTTTCGACGAAGTTGCCTTCAACATTACTGCCAATGAGGTAAGCGAGCCAGTTAAAGATGAATCGGTCCAAACCACCGGTGGCTATTGGCTGGTAAAGGTTGTTGATAGGGGTGACCATGAGCTTGAAGAGAAAGTCAAGGAAGGGCTGATAGACAATCACTTTAACGACTGGTTTGAGGAGTGGCAAGAGAACAGCACAATTGAAAATCTGCTGGATGAAGAAAAGAAAGCCTGGGCTGTAGACAGGGTTTTGCAGGGAAGGTAGCACCACAATGAAGAAGGATATTGGCATCGGTTTACTGGGCTTGGGAGTTGTCGGCAGCGCTGTGGCTGAAGTTCTAGTCAACAAGGCAGACAGCCTGGCTGAGCAAGCAGGACTTTCCTTAATTTTGAAAAAAGTGCTGGTGCGCGATGTGAATAAACGACGCCCGGCAGAACTCGGTCCCAACCTGTTGACCAGCCACCTTGAAGAAGTCCTCTCTCACCCCGAGGTAGATATAGTGATCGAGCTCATTGGTGGTGAACATCCTGCTAAAGAGTACATAGAACGAGCTATTGCTAACGGAAAGCACGTAGTTACGGCCAACAAGGAAGTAATAGCTAAACATGGATATGAGCTATTCTCTCTGGCCGGGAAACACAATACTGATCTCCGCTATGAGGCAAGCGTGGGTAGCGGCATACCACTCATCTTCTCTTTCCAACAAGACTTAGCAGCCAATAAAATCTCGGCCATCCATGCCATCCTTAACGGCACTACTAATTATATTCTGACCCGAATGGCACAAGAGGGACTGGATTTTGCTTCGACCTTAAAACAAGCCCAGAAATTGGGTTATGCCGAAGCCGATCCCGCTAATGATATAGAGGGGATAGATGCTGCTTATAAACTGGTCATCTTATCCAACCTAGCCTTTCGGGCTAAATTTGTTCCTCAAGATGTATACCGCGAAGGAGTATCAAATATTGCCGCTCGAGATTTTCTTTATGCCAAAGAATTTGGCTATGCTATAAAACTTCTAGCTATTGCCAAGAAAGATGATGACAAAGTGGAGATGAGGGTTCATCCTGTTTTTATTCCCCAGGATTCCCAGTTAGCTAAAGTAGATGGTGTTTATAATGCCGTCGAGGTGGAAACTGACTTAGCTGGTAAACTAGTCTTTTATGGGGAAGGGGCTGGAGCTCTCAGAGCTTCTAGCGCTGTTATGGCTGATGTGTTGGCGATAGCCAGAAATATCTATCGCGGCATAAATAATGTTCCTGAACTAAGATTAAACCAGCGGGTGATTGTTAAGTCCATGTCCGAGGTAACGACACGGTATTATCTCAGGCTGAATGCGCCTGACCGCCCCGGTGTTTTAGCTCAAATCTCCAAAGTTCTGGGCGACAATTCCATAAGCATTTCGTCCGTAATCCAGAAAGAAAGCGACCCGGCAGCCCAAACCGCCGTAATCGTCATTATGACCTATCCTGCAGAGGAAAAGGGGGTGCAGAAGGCTCTTAAGCAATTAAAGCAGCTACCGGTGGTTAACGAGGTTAGCAACTTTATCAGAGTTGAGGGATGAAGCAAGGCGTCCTACAGAGATATCGTGATTTCTTGCCAGTTACCCCCGCTACGCCTTTGATTACGCTGGGGGAAGGGGATACCCCTTTAGTGAGGTCGCGAATTTTAGAGAAGGAGCTTGGCTGTGGTGAACTTTATTTTAAGCTCGAAGGCTGTAACCCCACCGGCTCCTTCAAGGACCGGGGCATGGTGGTGGCGGTGGCTAAGGCGGTGGAAAGCGGCAGCCAGAGCATCATTTGCGCCTCCACAGGCAACACCAGCGCTTCAGCAGCCGCTTACGGCGCTAGATTCGGACTCAAAACTATTGTCATTATTCCCAAAGGGAAGATAGCTACGGGAAAGCTGGCCCAAGCCCTTGTTTACGACGCCCAGATTATAGGCATAAAAGGTAATTTCGACCAGGCACTTCACATAGTACGTGCCTTGACCCAAAAATACCCCGTTACCCTGGTAAACTCACTGAATCCTGATCGCATCGAAGGTCAGAAAACGGCAGCTTTTGAGATTATAGACGACCTGGGGGATGCTCCCGATTATCTCTTTATCCCTGTGGGCAATGCCGGCAATATCACCGCTTACTGGAAGGGATTCGTGGAATACCACCGCGCGGGCAAGGCCAGCCACACTCCCAGGATGATGGGCTTTCAAGCCGCAGGCGCTGCCCCTATAGTGCTAGATAAGGTTGTCAAACGACCCAAGACCATTGCCACAGCTATTCGCATTGGCAATCCCGCTAGCTGGCAGAAAGCAGTAGCTGCCCGGGATGAGTCGGGAGGCATCATTGACTGTGTTACTGATGACGAAATTATGAATGCTTACAGACTGGCAGCAATCAAAGAAGGTATCTTCGGCGAGCCAGCTTCAGCAGCCTCTTTAGCCGGGCTTATTAAGCTGTCCAAAGGGGGAAACTTCTCGGGCAAGCGTGTGGTTTGCATCGTCACCGGCACCGGGCTAAAAGACCCCGGTGTGCCAGCGAGATATGCCCGGGCGCCCATGGAGCTCCCTGCTGAGCTGGCGGCCGTTGAGGAAGTTTTGAAATTCCCGACCTCGGCGATTCTTCACCACGCCCGGAGATGACAAGAGGCGGAGAGCCAGAGTGGTATTGTAGAGAGGATGGCGCTGGATTAAGGAGGTGAAAATTATGCCAAAAATTGTTACCGAGGATATAGGGAAATTCAGTCAGCATAATCCCAAGGTAGCAGTTATAGTTACCGCTAGTGCCCGGGGCAGGGATGATGCCATGACTGCTGCCTGGCATAGCTCAATTTCTTTTAAGCCACCCCTCTATGGCATCGCCGTTTCACCTAAGAGATTTACTTACCAGCTTATCACGGAAAGCCGGGAGTTTGGCATTAATTTCATTCCTTCTGGGAAAGCCTCCCTTGCCGCTTCCATCGGCGGCACTTCCGGACAGCAGATGGACAAATTTGAAAGATTTAATATCAAGAAAGAGAGGCCTTTGAAGACCACGGCACCTATCTTAAAAGATGCTTATGCTGCCTATGAATGCAAGCTGGTGGATAGTAAGCCCTATGGTGACCACATCTGGATAGTCGGTGAGATTGTAGCTGTGCACTTCCTCGAGGAGGCATTTACCCCGGCGGAGATTCTCGACCTGGATAAGATAAAGCCGCTCCTTTACCTCGGTTCAGATTTCTATGCTAGCACGGATAAAAACAGCATAAGGCTTATAAAGAGGGGGATTTAGATGGTTAATCAGGACAAAATCAAACTGGCAATGGCCTCCATAATCGAAGCTATTGGTGAAGATCCCCTCAGGAAGAGCATAAAGGACACGCCACAGAGGGTGGCTGAAATGTATGCCGAGCTCTTTTCCGGTTTGGATGTAGACCCTAAAGCTGAACTAGTGGTGGACTTTGAGGAAGGATATGAAGAGATGGTGATTCTAAAGGACATCCCCTTCTATTCCATGTGTGAACACCATCTCCTACCATTTTATGGCGTAGCTCATGTCGGTTATATCCCTAGCCCTGGTGGTAGAGTGGTAGGGGTAAGCAAGCTGGCCAGGGTGGTAGAAATCTGCGCCAGGCGACCTCAGCTTCAGGAAAGGATGACCCAGCAAATTGCTGACGCCATCTTTGAAGCACTTCAGCCCGACGGGGTGGCTGTGGTTATCCAAGCAGAGCACTTATGCATGGTTATGCGTGGGATAAAAAAGCCGGGAACCACTGTGATAACCTCGTCGGTGAGGGGAACTTTTCGCAGTAAGGTAGCAACTCGCAGTGAATTTTTGTCTTTAATCCAGGGGAAGTAGTTTATTCGTGACGCAAGGACTCGATGGGGTCGAGTCGTGCTGCCCGGATGGCCGGGTACAACCCAGAAACGAGTCCGATAAAAATCGCCACCCCCAGTGCCATGACAACGACACCGCCGGAAAGCATGACATCTATGGGAAAACCAGCTCTTGTCGCCATAACAGAAGCAAAGTGAGTGAGAAGCCACGCTAGTCCTACCCCTAAGGCACCGCCACAGAGGCTGAGCGTGGCAGCTTCAATGAGGAATTGAATCAGAATATCCTGCCGCTTGGCTCCTACAGCTTTGCGTAAGCCGATTTCCCTGATACGCTCGGTCACCGAAACCAGCATGATGTTCATAATTCCAATGGCACCGACAAGTAAAGAAATGCCAGCTATAGCTGCAAGAATCAATCCGATCAGTCCTAGCATTTCTCCAGCAATGCCAGCCATAGACTCCATGCTTATTAAGCTGAAGTCATCTTCTTCCCACTCCCTGAGACGATGGCGATCCCGCAGGATAGCAGTAATTTCATCTATGGCGGAGTTTACTTCATCTTTGCTATTGGCTTGAATTGCGATAGCCTGGACACTGTACCCCCGGCTGGTTACCTGGTCGGGGGCTAAAGTGGCATAAAAGGTAGATAACGGAACGTATGCCGTTGAGTCCTCAGTTCCAAACCCAACCCCCTTGGTTTCTAATACACCGATGACCTCGAATTGGCGCCCATCAATCCTTATGCTCTGGCCCGTAGGATCCATCTCGCCAAAAAGGGATTTCGCTAGCTCGCTTCCCAGGACAACCACCCTTGACTTCGCTCTATCATCGTATTCGGTTATGAAGTTGCCCTGAGCTAAGCTAAGGTTGTTAATCTCCTGGTATGGCTGAGTTACCCCGGCAACTATGCCCGTGAGCGTTTCTCTGCCTGCTACGATTTGAGCATCATAACGTTGCGCCGCTGGCGCCACCCCCTCCACCGAAGGGGCGTCCCGGTCAATCGCCTGGGCATCCTCCCAAGTCAGTGTTGCAGCGCTGCCCCCAGCTCCCATCATCCCTTGTCCACCGAGGGTACCAGACGTGACGTATATCAAATTAGATCCCAGGGAAGCAAAGGCCTTCTCTATCTCAGTCTCCTGTGCCTGTCCCAAAGACATTATAGCAACAACTGCGCCCACGCCAATCAGGATGCCCAGCATGGTCAAAATTGACCTTAGCTTATTACGGGCCAAAGCCCGTATAGCAATAACAATACAATCCCAGAGTTTCATTCCGATGCCTCTATCAGACCATCGCGAAGTTTAATGGTGCGCTGGGTATAAGCGGCAATATCTGGTTCATGAGTAACCAGGACGATGGTCATTCCCTGCTCATTCAATTGCTTAAAAAGCAGCATGATTTCCTTGCTGGTCTGGGTGTCAAGGTTGCCTGTGGGTTCATCAGCTAAAATAAGAGGGGGATTATTAACCAAAGCTCGAGCGATAGCCACCCTTTGTTGCTCCCCTCCAGCTAGCTCGCTTGGCCTGTGGGTGACTCGATGGGCTAATCCCACTGACTCCAGGACCTTTAACGCTCTTTGCCGTCGGTTGCTGGCGCCACTGTAAATAAGTGGCAGTTCCACATTGGCTAAAGCCGTGGTCCGGGGCAACAAGTTAAAGCTTTGGAAGACAAAGCCTATCTTTTTATTCCTTATCTCGGCTAATTGATTATCATTAAGCTCACTTACTTCGGTTCCATCCAGGCGGTATCGTCCTGAAGTCGGCTTATCGAGGCATCCGATGATATTCATCAGGGTGGACTTCCCCGAGCCCGAAGGCCCTATGATAGATACCATCTCCCCTGACTCAATGCGGTAGCTAATCCCCCGCAGGGCAGGAATCTCGGTCTGACCCGCTTTATACACTTTGGTTATGTTTTCAAGTTCAAGCATTTGCTACATCCCGAAGAAGCCGTCTGGCCGCTCCCCAGGAGCAGGTAATATCACCTTTTCTCCCTCCTCCAACCCCGACAGAACTTCAGTGTTTTTTCCGTCGGTTAACCCTAAGGTAATTTCCCGTTCCTCAACTTGCTCATCTACGAGCACTAAAACCGTTGGGTTTTCCCAGGTACCCCGAATAGCTTTGTTCGGTATCAACAACACATCATCACGCCGCTCGATGATGACTTCGGCAGTGGCAGTCATGCCATCCCTGAGCTCTTCAACGGGATTTTCCAAAGTTATGGTGGTGTCGTAAAATACCACCCCGGCTCGGGCTGTGCCTACCAGGGAGATAAAAGTCACCCTACCCTTTACTTCCTCGTCAGGCAAGGCATCTAACAGGATATTTGCTTCCTGGCCTGGCTGCACCATGGCGATATCTATTTCATCAATGAAGCCGGGCATCTCTATCTCACTGGTGTCAACCAGGGATATTGCCGGAGTGGCGAATGTCGCTGTCGAAATTTCTTTTCCTTCAGTTATGGTGATGTCAGCAACCACGCCATCAAAGGGAGCCACTATTACCGCCTTTTCCAGGTTAAGCTTTGTCGCATCCAGATTCGCTCTGGCTATATCCACTTGCAGCTCAAGTAACTTGACCGACCAGGGCAACTGCCACGGGCTAGCTAGAGATTTTTCTTCAGCCTTGCTTAGGTTTCCCTCGATTAAGTTCAGCAAGACTTGTGCCTCCTCGATACTCCCCTCATTTAGAAGCTCCTGAGCCTGTGTTAAATTATCTTGGGCTTCGTCCAGAGCTAACCATACTCCAGGCATATCAGTACCCCACTTTGTGGTATAGTGAGGATAGATTGTTTTCATCAAATTGATCTGAGCAGTTTCGTATTGTGCCTGCGCTATTTCTACACTGAATTCCAAGGAACGTGCATCGAGCCTGGCTAATATTTGGCCTTCTACTACACTATCCCCTTTATCAACCAGCACCTCTGTCACTGTACCGGTGGCGCCAAATGATAGATCTGCCTTGTGAGGCATTTCTAAATTGCCATCCACTAAAACGGTTCTCAATATATCGCCTCGAGTAACCACAGCAGTATCTGGCGGCGCAGCTTCGGAGCCAGCGCCTCTAGTAAGTACGATAGCGAGTACTATACCGATAATAACCACGCAGATTGTTATTATTATTGCTAACTTTTTTTTCATTTTCCTTAGCCTCTTTTCATTTTCAAAAAATTTGCTTGTTGTAGCACAGCAAGTATTTGCTTCAACACAGAGCCGAGATGCCTAAAAGTTTAGCAGCAGAATTGTTAATCCTGATTGGCCTCATTTTCTAAATTTTCAGTTCTAATTTCCCTTACTAACTTAGTAAACTCATTCACATGTTGACCCATAATATTGATGAACTCCTCAACCGCCTCCACTTTAACGAAGACCAGACCCCTTCCCTGAGGTAGCTTAAAAGTTAGCAACCTGGTACCAACATCCATATCCAATTCCTTTCTGGCTTCCACGGGTATAACTATCTGCCCTCGTGGGCCAACAACCGTTGAGCCAAAACATTTACCGACTACCTGCATGTCCTTGTCTTCCATTTTCCCTCCTAGAATAAACTTGGCGCAACTTAGTATTGTATGATGTATCCTACCATTCTACATTATATGATTTTTCTTACTATTTTGTCAAACAGTGTGTCGGAAATTGTTTATTAACCAATCATGGTGAGCGTGTCGAACCATGAGCGGCAGTCATGATAAAATTAGGTTGCTCTCTGACAGGCTTAAGGCGAATGGATTGCTAAACGACTTCCGGATTTTAAGCATGGCTCGCGATGGAAAAACTTATTGAAGGAGCAGGTAAGCTGGGGATAGGGTTCAATGCCAGGCAGGTAAATCAATTCGAGCTTTACTACCAGGAGCTAATTGAATGGAATAAAAAAATTAACCTCACAGCCATAACAGATTACTCCTCGGTACAGGTAAAGCATTTCCTTGATTCCCTGACCATCATTCTGGCTTTGTCTGAGGAAGAGGTGGAAAGACCGGATTTCAATATCATAGACATAGGCACAGGTGCTGGCTTCCCCGGCGTGCCGCTCAAAATTCTTTTCCCCCAGCCCAGGCTGGTGCTCATTGAACCCACAACAAAAAAGACGGCTTTCCTTCACCATATCATCCGCAAACTGGAGCTGGAAAATGTGGAAGTGCTGAATAGTAGAGCTGAGGAAGCAGCTCATTTGCTACTCTATCGTGAGCAATTTGCCCTGGTTCTCTCCCGTGCTGTAGCCTTACTGCCTGTCCTGGTGGAATTAACCCTGCCCTTTTGCCAGATCGGAGGAAGATTTATCGCTCAAAAGAAAGGGGAAATCGACCAGGAGATAAGCAGGGCGAAAAAAGCCATTGCCACTCTGGGGGGCAAATTAGACCAGATAAAGAAAGTAGAGTTGGACGAATTTGACGATGTGCGTTATTTGGTAATTATTGATAAAATGTACCCGACACCGAGTAAATATCCCCGTCGTCCTGGACTGCCAAGGCGACGGCCAATTCAGGAGGTGAAATAGAGATGTGGAGTAGGAGATCCCGGAGGTTCTATTTTGGCCTCCCTCCCTTCGCTTTCTACTTCCAGGGATTCAAGCCCTTTCCCCATGGAAAGGAGTATCTGGACATGCTTGAGGAGTATAAGAAAGACCTGGAGGAAGAACTCAAGGAGGTAGAAAGGGAGATCGAGGAAACAAAAAAGAGCCTCTAGCAAAGAAGTGCAAGCCAGGGTCCAGTCCCATAAATAGCCATTATAATCATCGGCTTGTCATTAGCCCTTGTGGCAAGCAATATTGTTCAAGTTTGTCAGCTTGCTATTGTGGGTTGATATGAGAGCCGGCGCTCAGCCACTATCACCTGATTTAGTGACTTCTTACCAATCCGCCGAAGTTCTTGAAAAAATCTCGAGAAATGCTTGACAGTGCGCGAGGGGGGGGAGTGGTATAATGTAAATTGGGAATTTCCGAAAACTAAACTATTTCAAAAGGAGGTGAACGTGAGAAAGAAGATTTTCTCTATTTGGTCGGTTTTATTAGTTTTAGTTGTTTCAATTGCGGTTTTGGTCCCGGGCTGTGAACCAGTACAATGCACTATTGAGGTTAAAGCTACCCTTGATGGCGCTGCCTGGTCAGGAAATGTGAGCTATACGTTAACTGGACCAACGTCAAACACTACCGGTACCTCTGTTTCTGACACCTTTAGCGTGGACTGCGGTAACTGGACCTGTGCCTACGTCTCCGGCGGTCCCGCGGGGGCATCCTTCGTTAATATCACACCCTTACCAACTCAGAGTGTGTCCAATGGCGGCACAATCGCCTTTACTTTAAACTTCGTATTGCCGCAGGTGCCGCAGTGGGATGCCTCCATTGAGTTCAAAACTTGGACCATAGACGGGGTGCCCGTTCCACCCGGCACGTACCAGGTGCCCCCGGATACAATCATCGATATTGAGTACGAAGAGCATGTGTCCGGGGAGGAAGATGCAGTGGTCACGGTACACCAGACGAATTGGCTCCGGTTTCATTACATGGGACCTGGTGAGTGGGTTACGATCCACGCTGTTAACGCCTGGGGTGCGGTGAAGATGTCGCCTCCTGCAGACAAATTGTCCCAGATGACTACCCATGCTGGGAACCCTGCCCCGTATTGCACGTATATTGAGGTCCTGAAGTGCGAGCCCGTGTTGCTGGATGTAGAAACAGTCTGGGAGCAGGTGGTATGCGTTGACTACACAAAGTCAATCAACTGGCTCCATTTCTGGGAGCTGGATGGCGCGGAGGTTCTATTCGATGTTATCCCGCCACAGGAGACGTTACCCGAGGGGGGGACCTTCAACCTGACTGCTATGGCTTGTGTTGAAATGGAGGGGGATGAAAACCCGGACAATGACTGCACTGACTGGTGTCCTCCACTAATAATAATAGTCGGGCCACAGCAGCCACAGTAATAGTAGTGGCGTCACTGACCTTTATTATGATGTCCCATCAGGGGTGCTTAGTGGCTAGGTTAGTCACAAGTGCTGGGATTGTTACTGCAAAGGCAAAAAGATAGGGTCGAGGAGTTAACCTCGACCCTATTCGATTCGAGGGTAACGCGGAGGTAAACTCCGCCCCTACATTTCGTCGCCTCGCGATGACTTTTGTGTCACGATTTCTGCAAATCACCATAATCACAGTGCAGAGTCTAATGATAACAGTTCCAGATTTGGTGGGCTGACCCTCTATTACTCAATTTACAGACTTTTTTACCGAGTGCGCTGAAGTTCTGGAAAATCCCGAAAAAATGCTTGACAGTACGCGGGGGGGAGTGATACTGTATGTAACAACATCCTGCGGAAACTAGACTATTAGATAAGGGGGGAACTATGTGGCAAAAGAAAATCTTCGCGTCGGCGGCAATTCTGTTGGTAGCATTGATGGTGGCTTTCCCGGCAGTCGGCCTGCTAGCCGGGGAAAGCAGCACAGGCACCATGGATTTATCGACAACGGAGAGCAGTGTACTGGAGGCTTACGGCAAACTGCCTCTCCTGTTCATCGAGAACCAGGGGCAGGTGGACGAGGCGGTCAAGTACTACGTCAAGGCGTCAGGACAGACGGTCTATTTTACTGAAGAAAACATCGTCTTTGACCTTATCCGCTCTGACGGGGCGGAGGCAGATGACACAGCCGACAGGCTGGTATTCAGCCTCGATTTTCTGGGAGCTAACAGCCAGCCCGCCATAGAGGGCAGCGGCAAAGACGGCGCCGTGGTCAACTACTTTGTCGGCAATGACCCTGAGAAGTGGTACGCCAATGTCCCGACCTACAGAGAGCTGGTTTACAGGGACATTTACCCTAATATAGACCTCCGGCTCTATGGCAATGGTGGGATGCTGCGCTATGACTTCGTCGTCAATCCCGGAGCAACGCCGGAGGCCATAGCACTGGTTTACAGCGGTATAGACAGCCTGGCAATTATAGATGGCGAGCTTGTCATCGGCACTGCCTTCGGCGATATGGTGCAGAGCCAGCCATATATATACCAGCAGATAGGAGATGAAGTGGTGGAGGTTGAAGGTAGCTTCAGGCTGGGCAGCGATAACACCTACGGCTTCCACATAGCAGCCTACAATAACCACTATTCCCTCATCATAGACCCCGTGCTGCTTGACTACTCCACCTACCTCGGCGGCACAGATGATGATGGGGGAAATGGCATAGCCGTGGACTCAGATAACCACGCTTACGTCACCGGACATACGGAGTCCCTCAACTTCCCCACCACTGTCGGCGCCTACCAGGTGGCCTTGGCTGGGGGGTATGATACCTTTGTCACCAAGCTGTCACCGGCTGGAGATGCCCTGGTGTACTCCACCTACCTCGGCGGCTCAGATGATGATGATAAGGCATATGGTATAGCCGTGGACCCCGAAAACCACGCTTACGTCACCGGATTGACGAGGTCCGGCGACTTCCCCACTCAGAACCCTTTCCAGGGGGCCTTGGTCGGGGCGGCTGATGCCTTTGTCACCAAGCTGTCACCGGCTGGAAGTGCCCTGGTGTACTCCACCTACCTCGGCGGCGAAGACATCGATTGGGGATATGCCATAGCCCTGGACACAGACAACTACGCTTACGTCACCGGAGAGACGCACTCCCCCCTCCTCTTCCCCACTCAAAACCCCTACCAGGTAGCCTTGGCCGGCGGGGTTAATGATGCCTTTGTCACCAAGTTGTCACAGAATGGAAGTGCCCTGGTGTACTCCACCTACCTCGGCGGCTCAGGTGATGACCTTGGAGAAGGCATAGCCGTGGACTCAAACAACTACGCTTACGTCGCCGGATATACGAATTCGGACTCCCCCACCCCCTTCCCCACCACCGCGGGCGCCTACCAGACGGTCTTTGCTGGGGCTGGGATTGATGGATACGGTGATGCCTTTGTCACCAAGCTGTCACAGACTGGAGATACCCTGGTGTACTCCACCTACCTCGGCGGCGAATTGGATGATTGTGCACATGACATAGCCCTGGACTCAGAGGGCCACGCTTACGCCACTGGAAAGACGGAGTCCGACGACTTCCCCACCACTCCCGGCGCCTTCCAGCTGGCCCGTGTCGCGGATTATGATGTCTTTGTCACCAAGCTGTCACTGCTTGGTGATGACCTCGAGTACTCCACCTACCTCGGCGGCGACGGCTTTGACCTTGCCGAAGGCATAGCCGTGGATCCAGACAATCACGCTTACGTCGCCGGAGAGACGTGGTCCAACGACTTACCCGTCACTTCCGACGCCTTCCAGCCGACCCGTGCTTCTGTGGAGTGGGGTGATGCCTTTGCCACCAAGCTGTCACCGGCTGGAGATGCCCTTGTGTACTCCAGCTACCTCGGAGGTACAGGCTGGGATATTGGAACTGGCATAGCCCTGGACCCGGACGACCACGCTTACGTCTCGGGATGGACGTGGTCTGGCGACTTCCCCACCACCGACGGGGCCTTTATGGAATCCCCAGGGGGTGTTGCGTACATGGTATGGGATGCCTTTGCCGCCAAAATAGTAGCACCCTGCGACCTCTCCATCAACAGCACGGGAGGAGGCTCGGTAACCGAGCCCGGCGAGGGCACTTTTACCTATGACGAAGGAACGGTAGTCGACCTGGTGGCGACCCCAGATGCTGGCTACCGCTTTGTCGAGTGGACTGGTGATGTGGGCACCATTGCTGATGTCAATGCCGTTGCGACCACCATCACCATGAACGGCGACTACTCCATAACGGCTAACTTTGTGGGTGTTGAGGCTGGCGATGTGGGCATTAAGACTGGCGACTGGATAAAGTTTGAGTATACGATTACTGGTTTGCCTGCTGGTCAGTCGTATCCAGAGTGGTTGCAGTGGGAGTTTCTAAGCGTTGAAGGTACAATCGCTACTGTGCGGGCTACGATGCACATGTCTGACGGAAACGAAGAAAGCGCCACCGTGCCTGTGGATGTTGTGTCTGGCGGCGAAGTCCCTGGGCTCTTAGGAGGTATTTTTTCCGCCAACCTGACAACAGGAGACTCCGTTTACATAACTGGGTATGGCAATGTAACAATAGAAGGCGAAGCTACAAGAACTTATGCGGGAGCAAACAGAACAGTAGTCTATGCAAGCTTTTCGCAGGATGCAGTCCAGAATACCTACTACTGGGATAAACTGACTGGGGTGGTGGTGGAGGCATCCTCAACTTATCCCGACATTACAGCCACCGCTAAGGCAACAGAGACCAACATGTGGGAAGCTACAACTGTCCGGATGCCGTGGTGGCCCTGGATAATAGTTGCGGTGGTGGCGGTGGGACTGGTGATTTTCTTCGTGCGTAGAAGGAGAGCTGCTTAGACGAAAGGACGCTGAACTGAGCTTTCCCCTCTTTACTCAGCCACTACACTTTGTCGCCTTGCAATGGTTTTCGTGTCACGATTTCTACAAATCACTATAATCACAGTGCAGAGTCTGATGATAACATTTCCAGATTTGGTGGGCTAACCCTCTATTACTCAATTTACCGACTTTTTTACCGGGTGCGCCGAAATTCTGGAAAAACCACAAAAACGGTCTGACACTGGTTAATAACCTTCCGTGTCCAAATTCATTGGGCCTCTTCAGAATGACATTACTAGACGCTCTCATGTGACATTTGTGATTTAACCGGCATAGCGTTATAATGAAAATTGATGGAAAAGGGTACCTGGAAAGTTAAGACGGGACTGGCCCAGACACTGAAGGGTGGGGTGATTATGGACGTGGTCACGCCGGAGCAGGCTAAAATTGCCGAGGAAGCCGGTGCCTGTGCTGTCATGGCATTGGAACGGGTTCCAGCAGATATTCGCGCCGACGGCGGAGTGGCTCGCATGGCCGACCCCACTATAATTACGGCCATAATGGGAGCGGTGAGCATTCCCGTAATGGCTAAATGCCGCATCGGTCATTTTGCTGAGGCCCAGGTGCTGGAAGCATTGGGCATTGATTTTATTGACGAGTCCGAAGTGCTTACCCCCGCCGATGAGAGCCATCATGTTTGGAAACATGATTTTAAGGTTCCTTTTGTCTGTGGCTGCCGGGACTTAGGCGAAGCATTACGTCGTATTTCTGAAGGGGCGGCGATGATTCGTACCAAGGGCGAGGCTGGGACGGGCAACATCGTTGAAGCTGTAAGACACATGCGGGCAGTCCAGGACGGGATTCGCAGACTTCAGGCTTTACCCAAGGAGGAATTAGTGGCTGAGGCGAAAGCCCTTGGTGCTCCTCTGGAGTTAGTAATGGAGGTGCATAAAACAGGGAAGTTACCTGTTGTGAACTTTGCCGCCGGTGGTATAGCGACACCCGCCGATGCTGCTTTGATGATGCAACTAGGGGCCGAGGGAGTGTTTGTGGGCTCGGGGATTTTCAAGTCCAGCGACCCCACAGCCAGAGCGCAAGCCATTGTTAAAGCTACTACCCACTACCAGGACCCTGCTATCCTCGCTGAGGTGTCCAAAGGTTTAGGAACCGCCATGCCCGGTCTGGACATAAAAGCTATACCTCAACAAGAATTGTTGGCCCCCAGGGGTTGGTGAGGTGAAGACAGGTATTTCACAGAATGCGAAGGGTAGTTACTGACGATTTAGACGCGCTGCTTGATATCTTGCCACTCCATGTCCGTGAGCCGCTCTACCAGCAGCCTGACCATAGCGAACTGTTGGAGGTAATCTTAGATTTAGGGCGTCTCCCCGAAGCCCGTTTTCTCCATAGAGAATTAGTCCTCAATTCTAAAGAGGTAAGCCAGTCTGATATTGATTATGTAGTATCACGCATTGGCGAGTTCACCGGGGATAATCGCGCCGGCATCAACCACACCCTTCACCGCATCTCAGCCATACGCAATAGAAATGGCTACATAATCGGCTTGACCTGCCGTGTGGGCAGAGCTGTGTTCGGTACCGTGAGGATGATTCAAGACCTTATTGAATCAGGCAAAAACGTTCTGCTTCTAGGGCGGCCCGGTATAGGCAAAACCACTATGCTGCGAGAGGTGGCTCGAGTGCTGGCTGATGACTTCAAAAAACGCGTTATCGTAATTGACACCTCCAATGAAATTGCCGGGGATGGAGACATTCCTCATCCTGCCATCGGGCATGCCCGGCGAATGCAAGTAGCCGCTCCCGCTGAACAACATGCAGTAATGATTGAAGCAGTGGAAAATCACATGCCTGAGGTCATCATTATCGACGAAATAGGCACTGAACTCGAAGCGCAAGCGGCTCGTACCATCGCTGAACGCGGAGTGCAATTGGTGGGCACGGCACATGGAAACACTCTGGAAAACTTGATAATGAATCCTACCTTGTCTGACCTCATCGGCGGTATCCAGACGGTTACCTTGGGAGATGAAGAAGCCAGGCGACGGCACACGCAAAAATCTGTCCTGGAGCGCAAGGCTCCGCCCACCTTTGGTGTGGTGGTAGAAATTGTAGATTATTACAAGGTAACCGTACATCCTGACGTGACCGAGGCTGTTGATGCTCTCTTGCATGGGCAACCCCCCAAGGCCGAAGTGCGCTGGATGGATGAAGATGGTGAGGTAAAGAGGGAGGCGATAACCTCCCCTCTTATATGGGAAAGCAAGGAAGAGAAGCAGCAGGAAAAAACGTTGCGATTCTACCTCTTCGGCGCTAACCGGTCTCGACTGGAACAAATTGCCAGGGAAGGGCGAAAAGAGCTGAAAATCGCCTCCGACCTTAAGCAAGCTGACATTTTCCTCACTACACGAAGTTATTACCGCCGCAAGCCGCAGAAGATACGGGATGCCGAGGCACTGGGTATACCAATTTATGTCCTTAAAAGCAACAATGCTGCTCAAATGAAGCAATGCATGGACGCCCTCTATCCCCGTGACACTCAATATACCTATGTTCATCATCTACAGCGTCTCTTAGCCGGACGCCGCGGTTTCAACTCTGGTAGCCGGAGCCTGGAACCTGCCGGCAAAAGGAAGTCGAGGTAATCTTTGGGACTGTTCATCACCTTTGAGGGTGGCGAAGGCTGTGGCAAAAGCACCCAATCCAGGCTCTTGCTGAAGAAGCTTGAGCAGCAAAACGTCCCTGTGGTATTAACCCATGAGCCAGGAGGCACGGCTCTGGGTAACGAGGTAAGAAAAGTGCTTAAAAGGAGAAGGGGCTCCTTTATTTCGCCCCAGGCTGAGCTATTTCTCTTTGCTGCTTCCCGTGTCCAATTGCTAGCTGAGCTAATTCGTCCTGCTTTAGAAGAAGGTAAAGTAGTCATCTGCGATCGCTTCACTTACTCCACCCTGGTTTATCAGGGCTATGGGCGAGGACTTGATTTGACCGCCATAGAGGTGGTCAATAATATGGCAACAGGGAATCTCAATCCAGACCTCATAATCCTCTTGGATATTTCACCTGAGCAGGGATTAGCGCGAAAGCGGAGTTTAAAAGACCGCTTTGAGCTAGAGGATTTATCGTTCCACTGGCTGGTGAGGGAGGGTTACCTCAAGATGGCTGCCGCCGAGCCCGACCGCTGGTTGGTGATAGATGCCTCTCTACCTAAAGGGAAAATTGCTGAGATTATCTGGGATAGGGTGAGCCAGTTATTGCCTAACTTCTCAGCCTGACCATTTTTGTCATCCCGACAAGTCGGGATCTAAAGGCATGACTAAAGGTAAGGTCGCTGTGGCATTGAGCGGAGGGGTGGATTCTTCCGCATCTGCTTTGTTGCTCAAAGAAGCCGCCTATGAAGTAATGGGCATACATATGCGCCTCTGGGATTCTCCGCGCTGTGACTACCAGGCACATCGGGCGGAGAATATCTGCCGCATTTTAGACATTCCCTACCATCAGGTTGACCTGCAAAAGGAATTTGAGCTCTGTGTAGTTGACTATTTCTGCCAGGAATACCAGCAAGGGCGGACTCCCAACCCCTGCGTTGCCTGCAACCAGCACATAAAGTTTGGCCTCCTCCTTGATAAAGCACTCTCCATGGGCGCTGACTATCTGGCTACAGGCCATTATGCCAGGGTAGAGCATTCCAGAGACAGGCATCGTTTGCTTAAAGCAGCAGACACCAGTAGAGACCAATCTTATTTTCTTTATACTCTAACCCAGGAAAAGCTCGAGCATGTCCTATTTCCTTTAGGCGAGTATAGCCGAGACGAGGTTAAACAGATGGCAAAGCAGGCGAGATTGCCCACAGCAACCAGGTCCAGCCAGGACATCTGTTTTATCTCCCAGAAGAATTATGGCACCTTCCTCAGCCAGAGATTTTCCACTCTGCCTGGAGATATTGTAGATACTCAGGGAAGGAAATTAGGTCAGCATCGGGGAATAGCCTTTTATACCATTGGGCAGAGGCATGGCCTGGGATTAGCCTCTGGCAAGCCACTCTACGTCATAAGGATAGAGCCTGAAAGCAATAGAATTGTGCTTGGTCATGAAAAAGAGCTCTACAGCCAGAAGCTCGCCGCCCAAAAGCTGAACTGGATATCAGGCAAGGCACCGCGGGAGCCCATTACAGCCAAAGCCAAGATACGCTATAAGTCCAAAGAAGCAGAGGCTATCCTCTTTTTCAGTAATGACTCCGTGGATGTTCATTTTACTCAGCCACAAAAGGCGGTGACCCCGGGGCAGGCCATCGTGTTCTATAATGCTGGTGAGGTACTGGGGGGCGGGATTATTGAAAGTTCTCAGCCCTCAACTCAAGACAATGAAAGGGAGAGCTTTGTCTCAGTTTCCAAACCTTGATGAGGAAGATAAGCTTAAGTCGCAGGGCTATGAGCTTATCGCTGGCATCGATGAAGTTGGGCGGGGAGCTCTCGCCGGTCCAGTAGTCGCCAGCGCCGTTATCCTGCCCCACCCAGCCAATTTGCCCTGGTTTGGGCTAGTTCGGGATAGCAAGAAATTAAACTCCAGAAAACGTGAATCCCTATTTGACTTGATTAACAAGGAGGCCGTGGCTGTGGGCATCGGCATCGTTCCTCCTCAAACGATTGACACCATTAATATCCTCAAGGCAACCAGACTGGCTATGATGCAAGCGGTGAAAAAACTGTCCAAACAACCGAACTTCCTCCTCATTGACAGGCTGAGCTTGTCTCAATGTCCCATCCCCCAAATGGGGATAACCAGAGGTGACGAATCGTGTCTTTCCATTGCCTGTGCTTCTATCATAGCCAAGGTCACCAGAGACCGTATGATGGAAGGATTTGACCAAATTTATCCAGGCTATGGATTTGCCCAGCATAAAGGCTATGGAACACGAAAACACATATCCTGTCTGCAAAAGCTCGGACCTTCGCCAATTCACCGTCTATACTTTGCCCCCGTCAGGAACATAATTACAAGCCAAAGCTCTGGCCCTTTGGCTTCCGCTCATTCTGAGCCCTTCGCCTCTTGTCATTCCGAGGAAGCGGAGCGACCGAAGAATGTCGTTCAGGGTAAACTCCCTGATGGGTCAAGTGATGAATCGTCAAGAAGTCGGTAAGCTGGGAGAGAAAATAGCCCGGAAATTCCTCAAAAAGCGGGGCTACCGTATTCGCGAGGTGGGTTTTCGTTGTCCTCACGGAGAGATTGATATCATTGCTCAGCAGAAGGACTATCTTGTCTTTGTCGAGGTCCGTACCAAGAGCAATCTGGACTTCGGCACTCCTGAGGAATCAATAACACAGGCCAAAAAGAAAAAACTCATCGCCTTAGCCCTGACCTATACCAATACTCACCAGAACCTCCCCTCCTTATGGCGTATAGACGTCGTAGCCATAGAACTCGATGACAAAGGCCAGCCCACGCGCATCGAACTCATCGAAAACGCCATCGAGCAGGTCTCCCCGTTTAATTGCTAGCTACTCTATATCAGACCGAAGCTCATATTTAGACAGACTTCAATGCGGATTTTTTAGAAGGTATTTGACTGTCGTCACAAGCATAACAAATCGTCAGATTGTTGCATCACCTCCTGTCTTTTGCTCTAGAAGTAACACTCAAGGAATTGCTGAAGGCTAAGGTAGCCCAAAGATTCGCCAGGCCATTCATCCCTCTCGCCCAACGGTTATCCTGCCAACTCCTCCCGCGTCCTGCGATACTCCAGATCTACCCGCTCAGCCTCGCCCGTCAGGCCCTCCCATTCGGTCGTCAACCTCGCCACCTTTTCTCTTAGCGTCATATATTCACGATTCACAGCAACTACGTTCCGGGAATCCTTGTAATGGGCGGGGTCAGCCATCATAGCTTCGATTTCTTCAATTCGCTTTCTGCTTGCTGCCACCTCCTGCTCTATTTCTGTAATGCGTTCCCTTACCGGCGATATGGCGCGGTAGTATTCATTCCGCAGCCGGCCTTCGAGTGCTTTGCGCCGGCGCTTTCTCACGGCCGTTGGTGGCTGACGTAGTTGCCCTATACCAGGCTGGGTTTCCATCATTTCCGCTTGACCGTCCGGTGATCTGCTCTGCCATAGATAATCGTCGTAACTACCGGGGAAAACCGTTACCTGGCCGTCCCGCACCTGGATGATTTTATTGGCGATCTCCCGGATGAGGGTACGGTCGTGAGTGATGAAACACAAAGTCCCTTTGTAAGCATCCAGGGCATGGGTCAAAATCTCGCGGGACGCAATGTCCAGGTGGTTGGTTGGCTCATCCATAAGAAGGAGATTGGCTGGCCTTACGAGCATCCTGGCAATGGCGACGCGGGTCTTTTCCCCACCCGAGAGCACCGATATCCCCTTCGTCACATCGTCACCGTTGAAGAGGAATGCCCCGGCCAGCCCACGCAAACGCTGTTCCGGCTCATCCGGTGCTACGCTCCGTAATTCCTCAATGATGCTGTTGTAGGGGTTGAGAGATTCTATATAATACTGGGCGAAGTATGCTGTAGTCACATTATGACCGAGTACGCGCTGCCCTCTTTCAAAGGGCAAAACACCCGCCAGCATGCGCAGAAGGGTTGTCTTCCCAGCCCCATTTATCCCTACTATGGCGACGCGATCTCCCCGCTCCAGTACCAGGTTAAGATCCTGGTATACAACATGCTGCCCGTAAGACTTGGCAACGTGCTTGAGTTCGATTACGACGCGACCGCTCCGCGGAGGCTCTCTAAAGTTGAAATGTATCTTCTTCGTTGCCCGAGGAACTGTAATCCGCTCAATCTTGCCCAGTTGCTTGACACGGCTCTGCACCTGAGAAGCCTTGGTATTTTTGGCTCGGAAGCGCTCAATGAAACGCATCTGCCGTCTGATTTCTAGCTCCTGTCGCCGGGCGGCTGCCTGGCGAGTCTCGATATCCTTCTCGCGGGCGCGAACGTAGCTATCATAATCGCCGTGGTGGAAGATAACGCCCTCATCCTCGATGGCTATGACCTTGCTCACAACATTGTTGAGAAAGGCTCGGTCATGCGACGTGACCAGGACGGCACCGTGATAGCGTTTCAGGTAGGTTTCAAACCAGCGCTGCGTCTCCAGATCGAGATAGTTTGTAGGTTCATCGAGCAGCAGGATATCGGGATTAAGGAAAAGGAGTCTGGCCAGTTCAATACGTGTCCGCCAGCCGCCGCTGAATTCAGACAGCGGATGCCCGAAATCTGACCAGGCGAAACCCAGTCCAGAGAGGACGATCTTTGCCTCGTGTTCGGAGCTATAGCCACCCTTCGCCTCATAGAGGGACTGCAACTCGCCCAGCTTTCTCAACAGGCCATTCACGGTTTCCTCGTCCCTTTCCTCTGCTAGGTCTTCCTGTACCAGCCCGATCTTATGCACAAGGTCCCTGACCACATCGGACGAACCGGAGACATATTCCAACAGACTCCGCTCCGATGATGGTTGGACATCCTGGCGAAGATAACCGATAGCGGTGTCACGTCGCAGAGACACGCTTCCGGAATCCGGGATGATATTGCCCGTTATGATTTCGAAAAGGGTGGTCTTCCCCGTGCCATTCCGTCCGATGACCGCAATACGATCACTCATGCCAACGGTGAAACTAACCCCGCTGAAAAGCTCATGGTCGTTATATGACTTGGAGATGCCGGTGACATTAAGCATATAATCCTCTTACCGTTACATTAAATTGTACCAAGACTTGTCAAATGATATGAAAAACCATTTGGCTGAAATAAAAGGATTAACAGTAGGAGAAGCCACTACAAAAAGGTCCTAATCAATCGCCGTTTGTTCGTATCCACCTCCTCCAATACCAAGTGATTCAGAGGACAGGATTAGGGGTAACAATCAGCCAAAATGTTCCCTCTCCGAATCCGCTGGCTACTCATCAGCCACAGCATACATCGTAATTATACCACTTGCTAGCTCAGTGAAGCTTGAGGATAGCTTCACCTTATGCACTCAGGACATATAGTTTGCGGGGCTTATGTTGCTTTCAGGTAAGGCTCTAATACTTCAGGAATTAATACTGTACCATCAGCTTGCTGATAGTTTTCCAGCACAGCGATAAGGACTCGTGGTAGAGCCAATCCTGAGCCATTGAGCGTGTGAACAAACTGTGATTTGGCACCAGGCTCAGGGCGATAGCGGATATTTGCTCGCCTCGCCTGAAAATCACCGCAATTGCTGCAAGAACTGACCTCGAGCCATTCATCACAGCCAGGAGCCCACATTTCAATATCATATGTTTTGCAGGCGGCAAAGCCGAGGTCTCCTGTACATAATTGCACCACGCGGTGAGGTATGTCCAGCTTCCGACATATGTCCTCAGCATCAGCTACCAATGTCTCCAGCTCTTCGTCAGAACTCTCCGGGTCGGTAACCTTGTAGAGCTCCACCTTATCAAATTGGTGTCCCCGCTTAATGCCCCTGGTGTCTGTGCCGGCAGCCATCTTCTCTCGACGGAAGCAAGGAGTATAGGCGACATAATGAAGGGGCAAGCTATTGGCACTTAATATTTCATCACGGTGAAGGTTAGTTAACGGTACCTCCGCCGTGGGTATAAACCAGAAGTCATCTTCTTCGTCGTGATATAAATTATCGCCGAACTTGGGTAAATTTCCTGAGCCGACCATACA